>ERZ506291.4-NODE-4-length-240745-cov-7.67999_pt1 | contig 240745 bp, 209 predicted proteins | sample MGYA00514013_ERZ506291 | MGnify/ENA metagenome assembly ERZ506291 | reverse complement strand
TTTCCCTACACGACGCTCTTCCGATCTGCAAAGTAGGAACTTATTTATGTGAAACAGTTACGAGCCAGATGTCTCAGGAAATGGCACAGAACTGGCTGGATCTTTTCCATCAGACATATTGTGCCGGATTGGATGATTATGGAGAAGAGGGTGCACCGACAACGGATTCTATGCTTTCACCTTCAAGGATTATCTGGGATATTTCTACAGTAGGTTACGTAGTTAATCCAAATTGGTGTCCGTCTGCATTGGTTCCAACTCCGAGACTGACACAGGATCTGAAATGGGAACAGGATGAAACCCGGCATGAAATGAGACTTGTTCGCTTTATTTATCGTGATGCACTTCTGGGAGATATGTTCAGCAAACTTCAGAAGGCTCCCAAATAATAACAAATAGAAAGAGCGGCTTGATCGTGAAAGCAGATTGAGCCGCTCTTTTACTTTTAAGATGGAGGTTGAGATTATGAAAGTGTTAAATTATGGTTCTTTGAATGTGGATTACGTATATACAGTAGATCATATTATAGTTGGAGGAGAAACAGAACATTCTTCAAAACTTGAGGTGTTCAGTGGAGGTAAAGGTCTGAATCAGTCTATTGCACTGGCAAAAGCAGGGATTCCTGTCTATCATGCAGGTATCGTTGGAATTGATGGAGACATTTTGCTGGATGCATGTGAAGATGCCGGAGTTAATACAAAATATATCCGCAGGCTTCCTGTAAAGGGTGGGCATACCATGATCCAGGTGGATAAAAATGCACAGAACTGTATTATCTTATATGGTGGAACTAACCAGATGCAGACAAAGGAATTTGTAGATGAAGTGCTGGCAGATTTTGGAGAGGGTGATTATCTGATCTTGCAGAATGAAATTAATATGCTTGATTATATTATTGATAAAGCATACGAAAAAAAGATGAAGATAATTCTGAATCCATCGCCTTTTGATGAAAAACTGGATAATTGTGATCTTGGAAAAATATACCTGTTTCTGCTGAATGAGATTGAGGGGGAACAGATTACAGGATATAAAGACAAGAATCAGATTTTGAATGCCATGGCAGATAAATTTCCAAATGCTCGTTTTGTGCTTACACTGGGAAGTGATGGCGCTTTTTATTATGATGGTAAAGTAAAAATATTTCAGGATATTTTCAAAGTTAAAGCAGTTGATACTACTGCGGCAGGTGATACATTTACCGGATATTTTATTGCAGCAATGATTGAAGGCAGAAGTGTATCAGATGCTTTGAGAATGGCTGCAAAAGCATCATCTATTGCTGTGTCAAGACCGGGAGCAACTCCGTCGATTCCGACAGTTGATGAAGTGAAAAAAGAGCTTGTAATGAAAGATTAATTTTAAGATAATTTATTGATTTCTGATAACATGTCGTTTAAACCATAAATATGGGACTTCTTTTTTATACGTTTTATATGGTAACAGAAAGGTAAAAAGACATGTCAGAATTTTCGATAATGCTGGAAGAATTTATAAAGGAAAAAGATGTTCAGATTTCAGAACTTGCCAGATACTGTGGAATTGACAGAAAAAATCTTTTCAGATTGCTTCAAGGAAAAGAAAATCTGCCTGAAGAGGATGTCGTACAGAAAATGTCACTGTTTATGAAACTTATGCAGAGACAGGTGCTGGATTTGATCCAACATTTTCCGGAAAGCTTTAAACCGACAGTGGAAGGAAATATCAGGGAGCTTCATGATAAAAACATACTTCAATGTCTATTTTCAGTACCAATGTCGTGACTCCAAGCATTCATTGGGTAAAACAGGGTGCACGAAATAAGCCCACTATAAAATTGCTTTGTTACTTATGCGTTTGTGACAGCATATTTCTGACAGATATCAGAAAATATATGCCGCCAGACGTTGCTTTTTCAAAGGCCGATTATCAACTGGCGCGCATGCATGGTTACATGGCCTGCCATCATGATCAGGTTGCTGATAACTGTGCGTAAACGACGGCGTTTAACATCCCTCTTCTGATGGGGTGCCCGTCCTCCAATTGTGCCCTGACCGATCATACGGAGAATGTTATAGGCAATCATCCCCAATTCGAGTATCCGTGCATTGGTCGCGAATTTTTAGGATGGAAGCCGCTCCAGATCCATGTCAGTTTTACCTCACTATGAAACTGCTCACATTCTCCATGGGCATGATACAGACGGATGATTCCCTCTGTATAGCCTGGATTTGTTCAAGAAAATTTCATTAGCAATGCAGACGAGAACAAAAAATGGTACACGTCTTCCGGTAAATGCCAGATATGGCTATAAAAAAAGGAAAAGATGGAAGGCTGGAAGTTGATCCGGAAGCTGCAAAAGTTGTGAAAATGATTTTTCAGATGGCAGCAGAGGGAACAAGTTTTGCAGATATTACAAGGGAATTGAACAGACAGGCGATTGCCACTTGTGATAAGCAGAAATTATCAAGAGGGGATCAGGTGCAGTTCCAGAGGTTTGACACGATCAAAAAGAAACACTGGAGTGCTACGACAGTAGCGGCAATTGTCCGGGATGAGATTTATATTGGAACAAGAATCTGGGGCAAAACACGTTGCAGTATGCATACTGGTCATAAAGCAGTTTTGAGTGATGAAACAGAATGGGTTCGCCTGGAAAATCATCATACGGCAATTATAGACAGGGCATTCTCTGCTAAAAGAAACAGAGCATCTACTGAAATGCTCAGATGCCCGAACCAATGGAGATCCTGTGTGCCGAAGTCTGGTGATCCTGCGGGAACCGCTGGAGGAGAATATCCTTGGGCTTGTCCATCAGTATGCAGCGTCAATGTTGGAAAAAGGAAAGAATGTATCTTCCAAAAGGCAATGTGAATGTAAAGAGATCAATACTGCAGAATTGCAAAAACAGAGCCGACAGTTGATCTCGGAAAGGATGAAACTCTATGATGATTACAAAGATGGTCGTATGGAGCGCGATTCGCATAAGTAGAGAGCTGAAAAGATAAGTGTACGGCTGGATGAAATAAAACGAAAGATAGAAGATGCAGAGAACAGCAAAAAGCTTATTGAACAAAATGAACTTTCTGATAAAATAAAACTAAAAGATTTCTTGGGAATTCAGAAGTTCGATACAGAGAAGCTGCGTGAGATTATCAAGGTGGTCCGTGTTCATAGTCAGGATGAAATTGAAATCGAATGGAATTTTGACGATATTTTTCAGAACAGAGATAACTTGAGCAGGACAAGAATGACTTATCAGAAGATAATAAAGGTGCTGGGACTACCTGATGGAAGCGTCAGATAGTCTTCGGCAGAAAAAATAAAATTTTTTTGTCCTATACTTGACACATCCACATATCTTAAGACATACATTTTGCACCAGATGTGCAGAGTCCGGCATGGATGTGAAAGTTTTGCAAACAATCATGGGGCATTCAAATATAGCAGTTACAATGGAGGTCTACAATCATGTCGATAAAGTTCGAGTGCAGAACGAAATGAAAAACTGGAAAATATCATGTAATATTTGAGCCATTCCCTATTATTGGGCGTGGCTTTTTAAATACAATTTTATACCAAATTTTATACCAAATGAAAGAAAAAAGATGAAACTAGACGAAATATAAAAATTGCTCAGAAATCCGCAAACCATTGATTTTAAAGGCTTTTTGGCACTTGACGAAACATGATAAAACGCAGTCTTGCTTTATCACTTTAAATCGTGTATAATAAACCACATGTAGAGGCGAGAGGAAATTGCCAAATTTTTACACGCGGAAAGGAAAATGGATTATGTCAAAACATATCACAGGACACACCGGATTATTATGTTTACTTGGAAGCCCGGTCGCACACAGCGTTTCCCCGGAAATGCACAACGAAGCATGCGATCAGCTCGGGCTGGATTATACATATCTTGCATTTGACGTACCGGAGGATAAAATGCCGGAAGCTGTTCAGGGACTTCGCACAATGGGAGCCAGAGGCTGGAACATCACCATGCCGGGCAAAAACATCATGTGCAAACTTGCTGACAAAGTATCTCCTGCATCCGAGATCTCCGGAGCATGTAATACCATCGTTAACGATAATGGCGTACTGACAGCTTACACAACAGACGGTGTTGGATTTATGAGAGCCGTTGCAGAGAATGGTGTCGACATTATCGGCAAAAAGATGACACTTCTCGGTGCCGGCGGAGCTGCAACAGCAATCCTTGTACAGGCTGCACTGGATGGCGTAGCTGAGATCAATGTATTCAACGTAAGAGACAATTTCTTTAGCAGAGCAGAAGAGATCGTTGCTAAATTAAATGAGCGTACAGAATGCAAAGTTACTCTGCATGATTTCAATGATCCGGAAATCCTCCGTGCATCCATCGCAGATAGTGCGATCCTTGTAAATGGTACTTCCGTAGGTATGGCGCCAAATGTGGACAGAACAATCATCACCGATACCAGCATGTTCCACAAAGATTTGTTTGTGTTTGACGTAATCTATAATCCGCAGGAGACAAGACTTCTCCGCGAAGCAAAAGAAGCCGGATGCAAAACCGGAAATGGTATGTACATGCTTCTGTATCAGGGAGCTGCTTCCTTTAAACTCTGGACCGGAGAAGAAATGCCGGTTGAGATCATCAAGGAGAAATATTTTTCATAAAAATTATAAGAATAGCAGGATATCTACTCCATATGAGAGAAGAATCCTGCTGTTTTTATGCCTTTTTATTTCTCCAGAAATGTCACATCAATCTCTCCATCAAATACAGTCGTTGCCGGGCCGGTCATGTATACGAGATTTTCCTGGCGGTTCCACAGGATCTGCAGGTCACCGCCAAGCAGTTTTACGGTAACCGGCTTGTCCTCATCTACCAGTCCATTCAGAGTGGAAGCAACAGCAACTGCACATGCTCCCGTGCCGCAGGCAAGTGTCTCACCGGAACCACGTTCCCAGACACGCATCTGGAGTGTATGGCGATCGATGACCTTTACAAATTCGGTATTGATACGATCCGGGAAATCAATATGATTTTCGAATTTCGGACCGAGCTTTTCGATATCAAGGTTTTTCAGGTCATCCATGTATACGATTGCATGTGGGTTTCCCATAGAGACAGCAGTGATACGGTAAGTCTCACCATCCACATTCAGAGGTTCATTGATTACCTGTTCTTTGGTAGAGACAACCGGAATCTGTCTGGAAGTCAGGATCGGTGCGCCCATATTGACTTTTACAAGAGCAACCTTGCCATCCTCGCCGAGGGTCAGATCCAGATATTTGATTCCGCTCTTTGTGGCAACGGAAATGCTTGTCTTATTGACAATGCCGTAGTCGTAGGCATATTTTGCGACACAGCGAATGCCGTTTCCGCACATGGCGCCCTGAGAACCGTCCAGATTGTACATATCCATTTCGCAGTCTGCGACATCGGATGGTTTGATCAGAATCAGTCCGTCTGAACCGATACCGAAATGACGGTCACTGACAAATTTTGCGACAGCAGACGGATTAGTGACGGTCTCCTCAAAACAGTTTACATATACGTAATCGTTGCCGATTCCATGCATTTTTGTAAATTTCATAAAATAAATCCTCCTATTTAAATAAATATTCTCCCTGAAAAATAGATCCCTTTTATAAAAAGGCGGTCTGCAAAATTATATCTGGCTTTTTCTTATGAGTTTCCAGTATAACCCCAAAATGTTATGTCTTTGTGAAACTAAGTTAAAATTTCCCCAGTTATTTTAGAAACGGAATATAAACAAACCTTAAACCAGTTTCTGCATCTCCGGGAATGGTCCGAGACTCCTTTTCAGAATTCCGGTCACCTGCGCGATCAAAAGACCATAGTTTGTGATCGGCACACCCTGATCATGGCAGCAGGCAATGCGATATTTCATTTCGCGTTCATTCAGCATACAGCCACCGCAGTGAACAACCATTTTATAGGAAGAAACATCGTCAGGAAATTCCGTGCCGGAAGTAAATTCAAACACAGGTTTCTTACCTGTATAATTGCGGATCCACTCCGGCATTTTGCAGGTTCCGATGTCTCCGCACTGGCGGTGGTGCGTACAACCCTCTGCGATCAGGATACGGTCGTCGTCCTGAATGGAAGAAAGTGCAGCCACACCTTCAAGCTGTGTTTCGAGTTCACCTTTATATCTTGAAAAAAGAATCGAAAACGAAGTTAAAGTGATATTTTCCGGTACATCCTTTGAAACACGGGCAAACGCCTGACTGTCTGTAACGACCAGCTTCGGACAGACACCCTGTGACAGAAAATGATCCAGAGTACTTTTTAACTCGGTGTCCCGCACAACAAGTGACAATGCTCCCCGTTCCAGAATATCGCGGATCGTCTGCTGTTGTGGCAGAATCAGGCGGCCTTTTGGTGCGGCTTTGTCGATTGGGACAACAAGAATGACGAGATCCAGCGGTTCGATCAGGTCCTGAATCAGCGGATATTTGTGCGTGTCTTCAGGCTTTAGCGTGGCGATTTTTTCTTTTAATTCCTGAATGTTCATGCCATCTGCGGCGCTGACCAGAACTTCGCCTGACCGGACGGACATGGCAAGATCTTTGATTTCTTCGCCGGAAAGCAGATCGATTTTATTATAAACAACCAGATAAGGAATCCCTTTTTCATGAAAACGATGCAGCAGGGCAAGTTCTTCCTCACCTTTACCGGTTGTACTGTCGACAACCAGAATCGCAATGTCGGTCTTATTCAGTACCTGATAGCTTTTGCGGACGCGAAGTGCACCAAGTTCTCCTTCATCGTCAATCCCGGGAGTGTCAATGATCATGACAGGACCAAGCGGCAGAAGCTCCATGGTCTTATATACGGGGTCAGTTGTTGTACCCCGGACAGACGAAACGATGGCGAGATCCTGCCCGGTCACGGCATTGATGACGCTTGATTTTCCGGCATTTCTTTTTCCAAAAAAACTGATATGTACCCGTTCAGATGCGGGTGTCTGATTCATTCCCATAGAGCAGACCTCCTTAGTTTAAGACAAAAGGAACACATTACCTCCATACTTCAGCACGGAAAATTTAACACGATAAAATGTGAAAGTATATAACCATTATTATATGGAAATTATTGTGGATATGCAAGCAGAAGTCCTGAGATGAATAAAAAAAAACGGCTTTTATGTATTTTAACAAGGTAAAAAGGGAATACATTAAAAAATTTGTATACTTATAAAAGAAAGTATTGCTTGTAATTTTGAAATAGTGTGATACAATAAGAAAAATGAAAAGAAATTATGCATTTTCATGCATAAATATTCTCAGGGAAAATCGAGGAGGAAGAGAAGATGAACTTAAAGAAAATTACAGCAATTATGATTGGTGCAGTTATGGCTGTTTCTATGGCAGTTCCGGCAATGGCTGATGATAAGGTAGAGACTGTTACAGATGGCAAACTTACAGTTGCAACAAGCCCGGACTTTGCACCATATGAATTTTATTCAATCGATGAAGATGGTAACCCGACACTTTCCGGATTTGATATGGATCTGGCTAAGTACATCGCAGACAAGATGGGACTGGAACTGGAAGTAGTTCCGATGGACTTCGACGGTGTATTAAGCGAACTTGCACAGAAAAACGTTGACCTTGGCATGGCAGGTCTTTCACCGGATCCGGCTCGTGCAGATGCTATGGAGTTTTCAGATCTGTATTACAAGGGCGGACAGTCTTTCGTAACAGTAAAAGACAAAGCTGATCAGTTCAAGACTCTTGAAGATGCAAACAACAAAGATTACTCCATCGGAGCACAGACCGGTTCTATCCAGCTTGACCTTGCAAATGAAAATACTCCGGATGCAGACATCATATCTCTGCCGAAGGTTACAGACCTTATCACAGAGCTTCTTACAGGTAAAATGGATGGTGCATTTATTGAGACAGCAGTAGCAGAAAGCTATCAGAAAAACTATCCGGATCTTGAGATCGTATGCGACGTACCATATGATACAGAAGGTTCTGCAATCGGTGTTGCTAAGGGAAATGAGGGACTTCTCAAAGCTGTAAACGAAGCAATCGCAGATGCTCTTGATGATGGTTCTATGGACAAATTCATCGCAGATGCAACAGAGCTTGCAGCAGGTCAGACATATGAAGGAACACTGGACGAGAACGGTGCAGTTCCGGAAGCAGACGACGCTGAATAATCCAGACCGATTTTGAGTCATATAAAGTGATACAGAAATCCAGCCACAGGTTGCTTCTCTCGCATACTTTGGCATAAATAATGGATTCCTGCCCGTTTGGTGGCAGGAATCCATATTGTCGTTCAAAGATAATATTTATATGGTGGATAAAAGTAATCTGTAACAGAGGATTATTGTTTATCTGTCCGTTATTTTCTGCTATAATACATAAGAATTAACGATATCATGAAAGGAGTTTTTATGGACAGTTTTATTAAATTATCCAATTTTGGCAAAATTGCCCCATATGCACAGTTATTCAGACAGGGCCTCCTCGTAACCGTACTGTTGTCACTGTTTACTGTTGCTATTGGTTTTGTACTTGCGCTGATCCTTGCGCTGATGCGTATGTCAAACATTCGTCCGTTCCGTGCCCTTGCGGTAGACCGTAATGGACATCTGAGAGAGGGAGGACCGCTGGTATGGCTGTCCAAATTCAATCCCCTTTCTTTTATAGCAACTGCTTACGTAGAAATACTTCGTTCCACCCCGGTACTGGTACAGATTTTTATCATCTACTACGGTGTGTTCGGAATGATCGATCTTCCGTCTTTCCAGATGTTTGGATTTATTAAGTTTAACCGTTTCTTCCCGGGTGTTGTTGCACTTGGTATGAACTCCGGTGCATATCTCTGTGAGATCATCCGTGCCGGAATCCAGTCCATCGATCAGGGACAGACAGAAGCCGCACGTTCTCTGGGGCTTTCCCAGACTATGAACCTGCGCTATATCATTCTTCCGCAGGCACTCAAAAATATCCTTCCGGCAATCGCAAACGAATTCGTTGTTATCATCAAGGAATCTGCGATCACTTATACCATCGGTGTTCAGGATATCATGTCTGCCGTAAACGCAGTCAAGGGAGCAACCTTTATCATCATCGAGCCGCTGCTTGTTGCGACAGCAATTTATTTCTGTCTGTGCTTCCCGACCTCCAAACTGATTGCATATTTTGAAAGGAGAATGAGCCATGGCGACAAGCGATAGTCTGATTCAGGTAAGAAACCTTAAGAAACATTATCACAGAGGCGCGATCAAGGCTCTGGATGGTGTGACAGCTGATATTAACAAAGGTGATGTTATGGTAGTGATCGGACCGTCCGGATCCGGTAAATCTACTTTTCTCCGAAGTCTGAACCTCCTTGAAGAGCCGACAGACGGTGAGATCATTTTTAATGGTGTAGATATCACAAAGAAAAAATATGTCGATGCTTCCGGAAAGAAAGTAAAATTGGACATCGACAGCCTCCGACAGAAAATGGGCATGGTTTTTCAGCATTTTAACCTGTTCCCACATATGACGATCCTGGATAATATGACACTTGCACCGATGAAAGTAAAGGGTGTTTCAAAAGAAGAAGCGGAGAAAAAAGCACTGGAGCTTCTGGACCGTGTCGGTCTTGCTGACCGTGCAAATGCATATCCGATCCAGCTTTCCGGTGGTCAGAAGCAGCGTGTGGCAATCGTAAGGGCCCTTGCGATGGAGCCTGACGTTATGCTGTTTGACGAACCGACTTCTGCTCTTGATCCGGAGATGGTCGGTGAAGTTCTGGATGTTATGAAAGAGCTTGCAAAAGAAGGCATGACCATGGTGGTCGTAACACATGAGATGGGATTTGCACGTGAGGTAGGAAATCGTGTGCTCTTTATGGCAGATGGTAAACTTCTTGTAGATGGAACACCGGAGGAAATTTTCGAAAATCCGACGAATCCGCGTCTGCAGGAATTTTTATCCAAGGTGCTGTAAAATAAAAAAGGTGACCGGAAAATCCTGGTTGCCTTTTTGAGTTTATACAACAGGAAGTCAGAAAGTATGAAACGGACTTATCCGATTGCTTTTTAATTTGCAGAAAGAAGGTACGATACTATGACAGCAGAAAAACAGTCTGCATTGCAGACAATTGAGGAAAAACGCGACCTGATTACAGGAATCGCTGATAAAATCTGGGAATTTGCAGAGCTTTCCCTGCAGGAGTTCAAATCCGCAGCCGCTTACTGTGAAGCACTGGAAAAAGAGGGCTTTGAGGTGGAACGTGGAACCTGTAATATCGAGACTGCATTTGCGGCATCCTACGGACATGGACGTCCGTATATCGGCATTTTGGCAGAGTATGATGCACTTTCCGGACTTTCACAGGAAGCAGGGTTGCTTGAGCGTAAAGAGATCCAGGAAGGCGGAAATGGTCACGGATGCGGACATAATCTTCTGGGCGCCGGTGCGTTTGCGGCGGCACTTGGTGTCAAAGCATATCTGGAAAAAAATGAGATGGAAGGAACCGTGATTCTTTATGGATGCCCGGGTGAAGAGGGCGGCGCGGCAAAAGCGTTTATGGCGCGTGACGGTCTCTGGAAAAAGCTGGATGCAGCACTTACCTGGCATCCGGAAGATGTCAATGAGGTAGCAACTGGTTCTTCAAACTCCTGCATTCAGACGCAGTACAAGTTTACAGGAACGGCCTCTCACGCAGCCGGAGCGCCTGAGATGGGCAGGAGCGCCCTTGATGCAGTGGAGCTTATGAATATTGGGGTACAGTTCCTGAGAGAGCATATGAGCAGTAAGGCGCGCATCCATTATGCAATCACAGATGCCGGCGGATGCAGTCCGAATGTTGTACAGTCAAAGGCGAGCGTATTATATATGGTGCGTTCTAATCATGTGGCAGAAGCTGTGGAGCTTCAGAAACGTGTGGACAAGATTGCCAAAGGTGCGGCTCTTATGACGGAGACAACTTTTGAGAAAAAATTTATTGACGGTCTGGCAGACACGGTAAGTAACTTTGCGCTGGAGCGTGTTCTTTATAAAAACTTTGAGGAGCTTGGTGTTCCGCAGTATACCGAAGAAGAAAATAAATATGCGGATGCGCTGGCAGCAACTTATGACCACAGCGCAATTCCGGGAGTGGCAGCCGAAAACGATGAGGCGGCAAGAGAAGCAGTAGAAAAGATGCAGAAGGAGTATGGTCATGCAATGAATGCATTCCTTGCACCACTCTATCAGAAGGATGCGTTCAAGGCCGGTTCTACCGATGTAGGTGATGTAAGCTGGCTGACACCAACGGCACAGATCCATGTGGCAACATGGCCGAACGGATGCCCGGGACACAGCTGGCAGAATGTTTCCTGTGACCGCACCGAGATCGGACATAAAGCAGCAATCCATGCGGGCAAGGTTCTTGCAGCAACCGCAATCGATCTGTTTGAAGATCACAGCCTTCTTAATGAGGCGAGAGCAGAGTTTGAAAAACGTACAAAATCCGGATTCGTATGCCCGATTCCGGCAGATGCCGTACCGGTAATTCCGGATTAAATCTGGATACAAAAAGGCCGATTTCCTGATGTATATGAATACACGGGAAACCGGCTTCTTTTATTATTCGGATGTTTCCTGCTTTTCGTGCAGGGCACTTAATTTTTTCATTTCTTTGTAGCAATATTTGATAATCTCTTTACGGGTGATGATTCCGATAAAAGATCCCTTGTCATCGACAACAGGAACATAGTTCTGATTGATGGCACGATCCAGCAGGTCTTCCATATCTGCATCGGCGTGTACCGGCTTATAAGTGGCGCGTCTCGGGATCGCCATGATCGAAACATTCTCCATTTCTTTGAGATCAGTGCTGTTGATATTGAGAAGCTTGATTCCCCATAAGAGGTCTCCCTCGGAAATCGTTCCTGTGTACTGTCCCTCTTTATTCAGAATCGGGATACAGGAGAACTTACGGTGTTCCATCTTTTCAACAGTCTGTCGCAGGGTCTCGTCTTCAAATATATAGGCTACGTCGCTTTTGGGTGTCAGAAAAAATAAAATATTCACAGTTGGTACCTCTGTCTTTCTTGTATGTTCACTGATAAATGTTCAGGTCGGTTGCTACTGATATGATAGTATGAAGGTACCTGTCTGTCAATAATTCAAATATTAAAATTTAGTGAAATCTTACTATAGAAGGACTGTTTTAAAGTCGGTCTTATGGCAAATTGTCGACTTATGCCCTGATTACAGCAGATTTACTCCTGCTTCCGCAGCAGTCTTTGTGACTTCTTCCGGCCACAGGGATACATGAACTTCACCGATGTGTGCTTTACGAAGGAAGAACATACAGATACGGGACTGTCCGATTCCGCCGCCAATAGTGTATGGCAGTTCTTTGTTCATGATTGCTTTCTGGAATGGAAGCTCTCTGCGGTCATCGCAGCCTGCCTCTGTAAGCTGGCGGTCGAGTGCTTCCTCGTCTACACGGATACCCATAGAAGAAAGCTCAAGAGCAATATCCAGTACCGGATAATAAACAAGAATGTCACCGTTCAGTTCCCAGTCGTCATAGTCCGGAGCACGTCCGTCATGACGCTCGCCATTGCTTAAGGTCTTACCTACCTGCATAAGGAAGACTGCACCTTTTTCTTTGACTATCTTGTATTCTCTTTCCTTCGGAGTAAGATCCGGATACATGTCAACCAGTTCCTGTGTGGAAACAAAAGCGATTTCTTTCGGAAGGATCTCTTCAATATAATCATACTGTACAGCCATGTATTTCTCAGTTTTGCGAAGAACACTGTAGATAGAACGTACGGTGTTGATCAGAGTTTCCATGTTGCGTTCTTCTTTAGTAATAATCTTCTCCCAGTCCCACTGGTCAACGTATACAGAGTGGATGTTATCCAGATCTTCGTCACGGCGGATCGCGATCATATCTGTATAAAGTCCTTCACCATGAGCAAAACCATATTTCTTAAGCGCATAACGTTTCCATTTTGCAAGGGAATGTACGATCTCAGCGTTTTCGTCCTGACCTTTGATGTCGAAACTTACCGGGCGCTCCACACCATTCAGATTGTCATTCAGGCCGGATGACGGAGATACAAAAACCGGAGCAGAAACACGAAGAAGATTGAGCTTCTGTGAAAGAGTCTGCTGGAAAAAGTCTTTGACTGTTTTAATTGCAACCTGTGTATCATGCAGATTCAGATCTGAATGATAGCCGGCAGGAATTTTGATTTGTTCCATAATAGCCTCCTCAAATTTAATATAGACATTATAGCAAGAAAAATATGCGATTGCAATTTTAACCTTGTAAGATTTATGGAAAAAGGCTACAATAATACATACAGCAATAAAATGAGGGGGGTGTTGTCTATGAGATGTCCTTTATGTGACGGACCTGTTGTGAATGGAAGATGTAAAGACTGTGGTATGCCGTACCGTAAGGATGAGATTTTATATCATTTGAATGAAAGCCGAAGCGATCATTACAAGCATGCATCTGATAAGGCGCGTAAGATCATGCGCGAACAGCAGAGACCGCAGGACACACCGAAGAGAATGAACGGTGCTGCGAAGAGTACGGCCGGACGGACAACTGTATCCAGACAGGTGATTCAGGAGCAGCAGAAAAAGATCCGTCGGGATGCAATGCAGAAGATGTCTGCGACGCGAAATACTGCCGGAACGACGGAGAGATACACCAGAAAGTCGAAGAAACGTTCGAGATTTGTGTGGGTATGGATACTGTTTATTCTTGTGATGTCACTTGCACCGGCATTTGGCGATTTTAAAGACATGATTCAGGATGTTGTGAGCAGTAAGTCGGACAGTGGGAATACATATACAGATACCGAAGAACTGGATACATATTTTTCTGCCGAGCAGGATGATAATGGATATATGTTTTATTCACTTGCAGCCGGGAATGGTCCGGTAACAGCAGGTGTGCAGATCGAAGCAGGAAGATACGGAATCTACACCATTGATGAGAAAGCTGTGGTTGTAGTTACTTCCAAAGACGGAACGAAAAAAGAGCGTTATCCGCTGAAAACAGGCGATGACACCTTGCTTGTGATGCTGGATGAGGGTGATACGATTGAGGTACAGTCCGAAGATGATCCAAATGCATGCATCTACCTGATGGAATGGGTAAACTGAAATAGTGTTTTAACTGATTCTTTTTTGGTAAGATTTCAGACAATAAAAACTGAAATTCACCCTTTTATTTCACATGATATTGTGCTATACTCTCATATGCAACACAATATATGGGGAGAAAGTAATGGGGAGCAAGAAACCTCATAAAAGCATCAAACAGGAGAGACAAGGTATGATTTATGTAATCAAAAAAGATGGAACAAGAGAAGAATTTGATCCACAGAAAATCGTGAAAGCGGTAAATAAGTCAGCTGCACGAATTCTTTATACATTTTCTCAGGAGGAAAAGGATTTTATCTGTCGTTTTGCGCAGGAGCATGCAGATTCCCTCGGCAAAAACGAGATTGAGATCCAGGAAATGCACAATATCGTAGAAGGCGCTCTGGAGCGTGTAAACCCGGCAGTTGCCAAGAGTTATCGTGATTATCGCAATTACAAACTTGATTTCATCCATATGATGGATGATGTATATACCAAGAGTCAGGCAATCCGTTATATCGGTGACAAGAGCAATGCCAATACAGACAGTGCGCTTGTAGCTACAAAGCGAAGCCTGATCTTTAACGAACTGAATAAGGAACTGTACAGAAAATTCTTTATGAACCGCAATGAACTGCAGGCATGTAAGGACGGTTATATTTATATTCATGATCAGTCTGCACGTCTGGATACGATGAACTGTTGTCTGTTTGATGTGGGTGCAGTCCTGCGTGGCGGATTTGAGATGGGAAATGTCTGGTACAACGAACCAAAGACTCTGGATACCGCATTTGATGTTATGGGAGATATCATCTTAAGTACAGCGGCACAGCAGTATGGTGGATTTACGGTACCGGAAGTGGATAAGATCCTCGGACCTTATGCGCAGAAGAGCTATGACAAATATATCAGTGAATTTTTGAAATATGCTGATGAGAGCTGGAGCGGAAGAGAAGAAAAAGCAATCGAGTATGCGCTTGACAAGGTGCGCAGAGACTTTGACCAGGGATGGCAGGGAATTGAGTACAAGCTCAATACCGTAGGTTCTTCCCGTGGAGACTATCCGTTTGTCACAGTGACGCTTGGTCTTGGAACCGGTCAGTTCGAGAAGATGTGTAATATTTCTCTTCTTGAAGTGCACAAGGGCGGACAGGGCAAGAAAGGCCACAAGAAACCGGTACTGTTCCCGAAGATTGTTTTCCTCTATGATGAGAACCTTCACGGACCGGGCAAACCGTGTGAAGATATTTTTGAAGCAGGTGTAGACTGTTCTGCAAAGACAATGTATCCGGACTGGCTTTCTCTTACCGGTAAAGGCTATATCGCCAGTATGTACAAGCAGTACGGCAAGGTGATCAGTCCGATGGGATGTCGTGCTTTCTTAAGCCCATGGTATGAGCGGGGCGGCATGTATCCGGCTGATGATCAGGATAAGCCGGTATTTGTCGGACGTTTCAATATTGGTGCAGTCAGCCTTCATCTTCCGATGATCCTTGCAAAAGCAAGAGCGGAGAGCAGAGATTTTTATGAGGTGCTGGATTTCTATTTACAGATGATCCGTAACCTGCATATCCGTACGTATGAATACCTGGGACAGATGCGTGCATCCACGAACCCGCTGGCATACTGTGAGGGCGGTTTCTATGGCGGACATCTGAAACCGAACGAAAAGATCGGTAAACTTCTGAAACCGATGACAGCTTCCTTTGGTATCACCGCACTGAATGAGCTGCAGGAGCTTTACAATGGAAAATCTATCCGTGAGGACGGTCAGTTCGCGCTGGAAGTACTGAAATATATTAACGACAAAGTAAACCAGTTCAAGCAGGAGGATGGTTACCTCTATGCAATCTACGGCACACCGGCTGAGAGTCTCTGCGGTCTGCAGGTTGAGCAGTTCCGCAAGATGTACGGAATCGTAGAAGGCGTATCCGACAGACCGTATGTGAGCAACAGTTTCCACTGCCATGTAACAGAGGATGTGACTCCGATCGAGAAGCAGGATCTGGAAGGACGTTTCTGGGAACTCTGTAATGGTGGTAAGATCCAGTATGTACGTTATCCGATCGGTTACAATAAAGAAGCTATCCGGACACTGATCCGCAGAGCAATGGATCTCGGATATTATGAGGGAGTCAACCTTTCTCTGGCATATTGTGACGACTGCGGTCATCAGGAGCTTGAGATGGATGTCTGCCCGGTATGCGGCTCCCGCAACCTGACAAAGATCGATCGTATGAATGGTTATCTTTCCTACAGCCGTGTGCATGGAGATACACGACTGAATGAAGCGAAGATGGCAGAGATCGCCGAAAGAAAATCAATGTAAATATAGAAGTAATGAGAGAATCTGACAAGAGATGTCGGATTCTCTTTTTTTGTGTTCGGATTTTTCCTGGATTGCGAGATTTTCTTGCGTTGGGAACTTTTTGTGTTATGAAGCAGGAGAAATTATGATATAATTTCTTTGGCGAAAAATGTAAATTAATGTTTGGTACTAATTTATACGAAAAGGAATTATTTCTTTATGTGTAATGCAAAAGAGAATATTACTTCTATATAAAATACGGGGAGATATTTATAATGGCGAATAGTGATGAACTAATTACAAGCGTTGGTAAAAATTCCAACGACACAGCAGCTCTTGTATGGTCTGTTGCAGATGACCTTGTAGGAGCATATAAACCGCATGAATATGGTCTTGTTATCCTGCCGATGACAGTAATCAAGCGTTTCCATGATTGTTTGCTGCCAACACATCAGGCAGTTCTTGATACATATAAGAAAGTGGAAAAGCTGGCTGTAAAAGATGGTTTTCTGCGTAAAGCGTCAGGTTATCAGTTTTATAATACAAGTCCGTTTACATTCAGGACATTGATTGCGGATCCGGAAAGTATCGTAGATAATTTCAAGGCGTATCTGAATGGATTTTCCGAGAATGTACAGGATATTCTTGCACGTATGGATTTTGATGCTCAGATTAAACACATGGAAGAAGCTGGTCTTCTGTATCAGGTGATTTCGGATTTTTGTACAGACAAAGGTGATTTTTCACCTGAGAAAATCAGTGCGGTTGATATGGGATATGTATTTGAAAATCTTGTTCGTAGATTCTCTGAATCATATAACGAAGAAGCAGGAGCACATTTCACAAGCCGTGACATCATCTATCTGATGAGTGATCTTCTTGTAGCTGGTGATGAATCAGCATTTACAGGAGACGGCATTTCAAAGACCGTCTATGATATGACCATGGGAACATCTCAGATGCTTACCTGTATGGAAGAAAGATTGAAACAGATGGATGCGGATGCAGACGTTACTGTATTCGGTCAGGAGTTCAATCCATTTACATTCGGTATTGCAAAGGCTGATATGCTTATCCGTGGCGGTGACCCTAACAATATGCAGTTCGGTGATACCTTGTCTGATGACAAGTTCAGCGGATATAAGTTTGATTATATTATCAGCAATCCACCGTTTGGTATTCCGTGGAAACGTGAGGAAAAAGAGGTCACAGCGGAATTTAAGAAAGGTACTGCCGGAAGATTTGCACCGGGACTGCCAGCAAAGGGTGACGGACAGTTTCTGTTCATGCTGAACGGTCTTGCAAAGCTGAAAGATGATGGTCAGATGGCGATTATCCAGAACGGTTCATCTTTATTCAATGGTGATGCTGGTTCAGGTCCTTCTGAGATTCGTAGATATTTAATCGAGAATGATTGGCTGGATGCGATTGTACAGTTGCCAAACAATGCTTTTTACAATACAGGCATTGCAACGTATATCTGGATTGTCATGAAGAATAAGCCTGTGACACATCAGGGCAAAGTACAGCTGATTGATGCATCCGCTTGTTGTTCAGCAAGACGTAAGAATATCGGTTCAAAGAGCGTAGATATTACAAAGGTTTGTCGTGATTTGATTATTGAAGCGTATGGTGCTTATGTAGATGGTACATACAATGGCGTAGATGAAAATGATAATGCAATCATTGTAAAGAGTAAGGTTATGGATGCCATTGACCTTGGCTATAACAAGATTGTAGTGGAGACACCACAGCTGGATGAAGATGGCAATGTTGTCATGAAGAAAAAGAAACCAGTAGCCGATACATCAAAGCGTGATACAGAGAATGTACCGCTTGCAGAAGATATTGATGCTTACTTTGAACGTGAGGTCATTCCGTACAATCCGCAGGCTTGGATTGATAAAGCCAAAACAAAAGTAGGATATGAGATTCCGTTCACCAGAACATTCTATGAATATAAGCAGATTGAACCGTCAGATGTGATTGCAGCACGTATTGAAGAACATGAAAAGAGTTTGATGGCGAAATTGCATGATTTGTTCGGGGGTGAATGATTATGACAATGATGAAATCTAGTAATACAGAATGGCTTGGAGATATTCCGGCAGAATGGGATGTTGCTCAGATTGGCAATTATTATGAACTCAGAAACGAAAAAGTAAGCGATTATGATTTTGAACCGCTGTCTGTAACAATGAAGGGGATTGTTCCACAATTGGCAACAGCTGCAAAATCAGATGACCATAGTAATCGTAAACTTGTAAAGAAAGGTGATTTTGTAATCAATAGTCGTTCTGATAGAAGAGGTTCATGCGGAATTTCTCCTTTGGATGGTTCAGTTTCTTTGATTAACACTGTAATGGAACCTAGAGGAGAAATGAATCCACAATATTATAATTGGCTGTTTCATACAGAACAGTTTGCGGATGAGTTTTATAAATGGGGACATGGTATTGTTGATGATTTATGGACAACTCGTTGGCAGGAAATGAAGAAGATTTTAATTGTTGCTCCGTCACCAGATGAGCAGCAAGCCATTGCCGATTATTTGGACGAAACTTGTTCCAAAATTGATGAAATCATTGCAGAAGCAAAGGCAAGTATTGATGAATATAAGGAACTGAAACAGTCTGTGATTTTTGAAGCAGTGACAAAAGGTCTTGATAAGAATGTTGAGATGAAAGATTCGGGTGTTGAGTGGATTGGCGAAATTCCTGTTGATTGGAACATTGCTAAGATTAATCGTGTCGCTTGGACAACAAGCGGAGCTACTCCTTTGAGAAGTAAAGAAACAGAATATTATGACAATGCAGTAATAAGATGGGTTAGAACATTAGATTTGAATAATGGTCATGTAACTGATAGTTCTGAAAAAATAACAGAAACAGCATTAAAAAATTCAAGTTGTTCTATTATGCCAGTTAAGACTGTATGTGTGGCTATGTACGGTGGTTCAGGAACTATTGGAAAGTCAGGTATTTTAGAGGTTGAATGCGCAACTAATCAGGCAATTTGTTCAATCGTTTCTGATAAAAAAGTGCTTAATCCTGATTATTTACATTATGTAATAATGGCTGTGCGAAAATACTGGATGAAATATGCTGTTGGAACAAGGAAAGACCCTAATATAAATCAACAAATTATTGCACAAATGCGTATTCCTATTCCGCAGTTGTCAAAACAAGATATTATTGTAAATCATTTAGATAAGGTGACTGATAAATGTGATTCCCTCATCTCTGAAAAAGAATCTCTTATCAATGACCTTGAAGCATACAAGAAATCACTGATTTACGAAGTGGTAACAGGAAAAAGAAGGGTGGTATAGGTTATGGCTGAAAATGAAAAACAGTTTGAATCCAATATTGAAGCCTTTCTTATCTCACCTGCTGGTGGATATGAAAAGGCAACAGATGCTGGATATGCCTCATCTTCTGGTATGGCGTTGGATATTCATACATTGGTTGGGTTTGTGAAAGCAACCCAGCCTACCCAGTGGCAGCGTTTTGAAAAGCAGTGCAACTCTGACCCATACAAGAAGTTTTATAAATGTTTTGAAGATGCCGTACAGATGGATGGCTTGCTGTCTGTCATGCGACATGGATTTAAACATCGTGGAATGGATTTTATGGTTTGTTATTTCAAGCCTGAATCCACTCTGAATGATGTTGCTGTAAAAAGATATGAGCAGAATGTGTGTCAGTGTATCAGACAGTGGCACTATTCAGAGCAGAACAACAATTCAGTTGATATGATGCTTGCAATCAACGGTATTCCAGTGGTTGCGATTGAATTAAAGAATCAGCTGACAGGTCAGACGGTAGACAATGCAAAATTGCAGTGGCAGTATGACCGTGACCAGAGGGAACCTGCTTTCTGGTTGAATCATCGTATTCTGGCGTATTTTGCAGTAGACCTTTACGAAGCATGGATGACTACAGAGTTGAAAGGTACAGATACATATTTCTTGCCATTCAATCAGGGTTCCAACGGTGCCGGAAATGATGGTGGTGCAGGTAATCCGCAGGCAGAAGATGATAATTATGTGACATCTTATATCTGGGAAAACGTATTACAGAAAGATAGCTTGCTGGATATTATCCAGAAGTTCATCAGCTTTGAGGTGAAGACCGAAAAGAAAGATGGAAAGAATGTCACAAAGAAACGTCTGATTTTCCCTAGATTTCATCAGCTGGATGTAGTGCGTAAGCTGATTGCTGATGTGCGTGAGAATGGTTCAGGGAACAATTATCTGATTCAGCATTCAGCTGGTTCAGGTAAATCAAATTCTATTGCATGGACAGCGTATCGTCTGGCATCCTTGCATAATGATGATAATGAGCCTGTATTTACATCGGTTGTTATCGTAACTGACAGACGTAATCTGGATGCACAGTTACAGGAAACAATCACAGGATTTGACCATACGCTCGGCAGTGTATGTACGATTGATGAAAAGAAATCCTCTAAGGATTTAAGGGATGCTCTGAACGCCGGAAAGAGAATCATTGTAACAACATTGCAGAAATTCCCGATCATTTATGAAGAAGTGGATGATACAACAAATAAGCGATTTGCGATTATTGTGGATGAAGCCCATTCATCACAGACTGGTTCCTCTGCAATGAAATTGAAAGCAGCACTTGCGGATGTGTCGGATGCTCTGAAAGAGTATGCGGAACTGGAGGGAAAAGCCGAAGATGAATTGTTAGATGACAATGATCGTCTGATGCGTGAAATGATTTCTCATGGAAAACATAAAAATCTTTCGTTCTTTGCTTTTACCGCCACACCGAAGGGGGCAACACTGGAAATGTTCGGTACAGAATGGAACGATGGTTCTTATCATCCATTTCATATATATTCAATGCGTCAGGCAATCGAAGAGGGATTTATTCTGGATGTTCTTCAGAACTATACAACATACAGAACCTGTTATCAGATTGCAAAGAACACAAAAGATAACCCTGATGTTCCGCAGTCAAAAGCATTAAAAACAATTAAGAAATATGAAGAGCTGCATCCGTATAACATTCAGCAGAAATCAGCGATTATTGTTGAAACATTCCGCAATGTAACGAAGCAGAAAATCAAGGGAAAAGGAAAGATGATGGTTGTAACATCATCGAGACTTGCTGCTGTTCGTTATTATCATGAGATTAAGAACTATTTGGAATCAAATGGTTATCATGATGTGGAAATCTTGGCTGCGTTCTCTGGTTCTATCAAAGACCCAGATGACCAGAAGGATGTTGAATGGACTGAAAGCAAGCTGAACGGTGTGAATGAATCACAGACAAAACAGGTATTTCATGATGAAGGAAATATTCTGATTGTGGCTGAGAAATATCAGACTGGATTTGATGAACCATTACTTCATACAATGATTGTCGATAAGAAATTGCGTGGTGTAAAAGCTGTTCAGACACTGAGCAGATTGAACCGTACACACCCAGATAAACAGGATACGTTCATCATTGATTTTGTGAATACAAAAGAAGATATTTTGAAAGCGTTCCAGCCGTTCTATCAGGAAACATCATTGGCTCAGGAAATCAATACTGACTTGATTTACAAGACACAAAAGATGTTGCGTGCTTTTAAAATCTATGATGATGCTGACATTGAAAAGGTAAATAAAATCTATTTCGATGAAGATAAACGTAAGGCGAATAAGATTCAGGCAGCGATAACAAATGCATTGTTACCGATTCAGCAGAAGTACAACGCACTGAATCAGGAGCAGAGATATCAGGTACGTAAACTCTGCAGGTCATTTGTGAAATGGTATGGATATATTACGCAGATCGTCCGTATGTTTGATAAACAGATGCATGATGAATATATCTTTTGTTCTTACCTTGCGAAGGTTTTGCCGGCTGATCCAACAATGCCGTTTGACCTTGGTGACAGAGTGAAACTTGAGTATTACAATCTTGAAAAAACTTATGAAGGTTCCATTGGTCTTGTGAAAGAAGAAAAGGGTGTTTATGAACCTGCCAAGTTGAAAAAGCCTGTAAAAATGACGGAAACCCTCAGTCCACTGGAGCAGGTCATTGAGAAAATCAACCAGCAGTATGTAGGAAACTTTACTGAAGGGGATAAGGTTGTAATTACTGCGTTGCACGAAAAATTGAAAAATAACAAAAAACTGAGGAGAGCTGCAAAAACAGATGGCCGCCAGATCTTTGCGAGGAATATTTTTCCGCAGCTGTTCGATGATGCGGCACAGGAAGCATATGTTGAAAGTACGGAAACATATACGAAGTTGTTTGAGGATGCAGGAAAATATCGCGCCATCATGAATGCACTGGCGCAGGCAATGTTTGATGAATTGAAAAATGAAGAAGTTACGGAGTAGATAAGAGGAGAGAATCTGGCAAGAGATGTCGGATTCTCTTTTTTCTTGTTTGTTATTGCGCGGGCTTGCTGAAATTTGTTGAACGATTCTATTTGCAATTCCTGTAAATGCCTGTTAAAGTATAAATAGAACATATAATTCTAAAATTCATTGAGAATTTCTCTCAGATTTCCAAACTGCAGAATCCGGAAAATAATAGGTACCTTGACATAAGAATAGAGTTTACAGAAAATGAAGAATCCACTATAATGATTACATAACAGTCAGAACTAATTGTTCACAGATAATCAGAAAGGTGGGATTGTATGGAGGATTATGATATGCCAACCGATATTCAGTTTAAAGATGAGCTGCGCAAGGAAGAGATTAAACTGGAAGAACAGATTGAGATGCTGAAAAACAAAGAGTATGACAAAATGCTTGCAAAATTTGAACGGGAGTTAAAAAGAGTTCGTGAGAGTTTGCAGGATTAAGGGTTACAGGAAGTTAGTTAAGGTAAAAAACTGACGTACCATTACAGGTGCGTCAGTTTTTGTATACGTTATTTTTTCTTAGGTGTTACCGGTGGCAGGTCGCAGTAATATGCGATGCCGAGTGGTGTTACGAGAAGCGGATGAACCGGGCGGTAGACCGGAAGACCAAGTTTCTTTTCGAATACAGTGGTGAATTCGCGAAAGCTTGCGGAACCACCAACGACGTAAACCGCCGGAACCTGATATCCGTGGAGAAATTTCTCTGTGATCGTAGCCATTTTTTCGATTACGGCTTTGATGACCGGGAAGATTTCTTCTTCTTTTTCCGGAGTGGTCTTGAGGACTTCGGCTTCTTCGTATGGGATGCGGTAATGTCCGGCAACGGTCATAGTCATATGGCTGCCGCCTGTGGCTTCGTCGTCTGTGTAAATGACTTTGCCATCTTTGAGGATGCTGATGCCGGTTGTACCGCCACCGACATCGACAACAGCTCCATCGGTGATCTTCAGCACAGCAGCAGCGGCTGTCGGTTCGTCTACAATGTTGGTGACTTCAAACCCGGCACCTTCAAGTACATATCCGATGCTTTTGACGCTGCCTTCGGAAACTCCCGGAGGGATCGCGGCAGCGGCATAAGGAAGTTCAACACCAAGTCTCTCTTCCAGTTCTGCTTTGAGCCTGGTGACAAGCTGGACGGATTCATAATAGTTTACGATCACACCATCCTGAATCGCATGAGACGGTGCGGAAATACCTGCGATCGGGCGATTATTCGTATCGACAACGGCAAGGACTGTATTGGCAGTACCAAGGTCGACACCCACTTTCAGGCGTCCCCGGAATTTCTTGCATTCGCCGGATTCTACCAGCTCTGCAAAATTAGATAAAGTTCGGTTTTTCAGTTCCATGTATGTAGCTCCAATGCTGTTTATTTGATGATGGTACCTGTTTTTTCACGATAACCGTCTCTTGCATGGGCGATATCGGTGATGATAGTGCGGTGACCGCTGCCTTTAGACGCAAAGGATACGGCTGCTTCAATTTTTGGAAGCATGGAACCTGCAGCAAACTGGTTTTCTGCGATGTATTTGTTGGCATCGTCCACAGAAACAGTACCCAGCAGAGTTTCGCTGTCTGTATCTTTGTTGAGGCTGACTTTTTCGACGCTGGTGAGGATCAGAAGCGTATCTGCATCAAGTTCTTCTGCAAGAAGTTCACTGGCAAGGTCTTTTTCAATGATGGCACTTGCACCGTGAAGGTCAATGCCCTGCTCCATGACCGGAATTCCACCGCCACCGGCAGCGATAACAACCTGTCCTGCGTTTGCAAGAGTGCGGATAGTTTCGAGTTCGATAATTTTCTGCGGTTTAGGAGCTGCAAGGATTCTGCGGTATTCACCCTCTGCAGTTTCTGTAACGAAATTACCTTTTTCCTCTTCTGCTTCAGCTTCTTCGGAATTAAGAACACGGCCGATGATTTTTTCCGGCTCACCGAATGCTTCGTCATATGGATCGATGACAACCTGTGTCAGAATGGTTGCAACCGGCTTGTAGATGCCGCGGGAAAGTAACTCTGCGCGAATCGCATTCTGAAGATCATAGCCGATATAGCCCTGACTCATGGCAGAGCATACGGACATCGGTGCAAATGTATAATCCGGATGCGCTTTTCCAAATTCGTTCATTGCGGTATGGATCATGCCGACCTGTGGTCCATTGCTGTGAGAAATGATAACATTTGCGCCTTCTTCTACAAGGTCTGCAATTGCTTTTGCTGCTTCACGGGTAGCCGTTTTCTGTTCAGGAAGTGTTGTGCCAAGGGCTTTGTGACCAAGAGCAACAACAACTGTTTTTTCGCTCATATGGATTCCTCGTTTCTTTTCATTTTTGATATAAATGAAGATGTTTTCTATAATTTTCTATTATAAAAGAATGGGACTGGAATTGCAATGGAATTAAGGTAAAAAGATAGAATCGTTACTGTTCACGGGTAGTATTCCGCGAGGTGTTTTGCCCAAGTTGCTGTGAACGGAGTGAACAGTAACTAGAAACCTTGTGGCGCACGTGCTATACTGAGAGAAAATAAGGGGGTGCAGCATGAATTATAAAATCAGTAATTCAAAATTATCTGTAGAAATTTCCTCAAAAGGAGGAGAGCTTCGTTCTATACAGGATGCAGAGGGAAAGGAATATCTGTGGCAGGGAGATGTGGCTTCATGGACGGACAGAGGACCGAATCTTTTTCCGTATATCGGTCGGATGACGGACGGACAGTATCGTTATCAGGGAAAAATGTATCATATGAATATTCATGGATTTCTGCCATATATGGAGATGACCCTGGTGGAGAAAAAAGAAGACGAGCTGGTTCTGAGACTTAAGAATACACCGGAGACGGAGCTGCGTTATCCGTTTTTGTTTGAACTGGATATTTGCTGGAAACTGATAGAAGATACGCTTCAGATTACATATCAGGTCAGAAACAAGGACACAAAGACAATGTATTTTGGTATTGGTGGTCATCCGGGATTCTGTGTACCGATTGCGGATGGACTGGCATTTGAAGAATATTGCATTGATTTTGGAGAAAATGCACAGTTGAGTCAGGTGGTTTTGTCAGATGACTGTTTTGTGACGGAAAATACGGTGCCGGTGCCCCTTGTTGATAATCGTTATCTGCCATTGCAGCATGGATTGTTTGACAGAGATGCGATCGTTTTGGATAAGATGCCGAAAAGTCTTGTGATCGAGAGCAAAAGAGACAGTCGGAAGATTCGCGTGGTTTATGAAGATATGAATTATCTCGGAATCTGGCACTGGCCGAAAATGAAAGTAAACTATGTCTGTATAGAACCGTGGAGTTCTTTGCCGTCCCGAAAGGGTATCACAGAAGATCTGGAGACACAGCCGAATCTGCTTCGGTTAGAAAGTGGATGCGAATACAGAAATACATGGAGTATTACCATAGAGAAATAAAAGAAGCAAAAGAGCAAAGGAAAAGCCGCCTGTACGCAGGCGGCTTGTTTCCTTAACTTTTTGAGGGGGGAGATAGAGAGTGGTTATTCATCTATCCAAGAACTATTATAAGCAGGAAATATGTTTAAACTGTGTACTAAATCTAAAAGAAAAATAAAACTTCTAAAGAAAACTTAAAGAAACTCTTTAATTTTTACAGGCTCTTGTAGTCCGGACCGAAACGTGCTAAAGTGTGCTTATCTGAATTTCAGTTCTTTGAAATTCATAACTTTCAATCGTCATTTCGACAATAATCCCATGAAGAATGCAAAGTGAAAGGGGAAATGCCTATGGGCTGAGAAACAATGCCGGTGTTTTATTATTTGAAACTATTTGACGGAAGGTTTTTGAAGTGAAAAGGAGTTCTTTATGAAAAACAGAATAATGAGAAAAATAGCGGCGGCAGGTATGGCAGTTTTCCTTGTTGGGATGTCGGCGGGAAGTGGATATATGTGGAAGGAGGCACCGGTTTATGCGGCGGAGGCGGTCTTTGAAACAGATGAAGGACAGAAGGACGGATATCAGATAGATGCAGGCGAACGCATAGAGGAAAACACAGGGGCGGAAAAGGCTGTTGTGAGAAAATCTGTGAAGACCGCAAGTGAAACCAGTGGAATGAATGCAATGGAAAATGTAATAGAGGGAATTGTGGGCGCGTCAGAGACTGTGGGTGTAGAATCCAAGGATATAGATGTGCTTACAGATGAAATACAAAATTCGGATGTGGATATCATTATGGATGAGACTGAACTGCCGAATGAGGCAGAACTTCTGGACGAAGCAGAACTCCCGGATAATGCATTGCCGCGGACTGGAAGCGAAGATTCAGAGAAAATTTCGGACAATCTATCTTCGGAAAATGAAAATGCGGATTCATTTTCTGATAGCAGTGGTGATACAGATACAAATTTACAGGCAGATCTGATCCTGTCAGTTCAGGCTGAGGATGATACAATAAAAGCAGGAAGTGATCTGGTCTATACGATAACTGCAGAAAACACGGGAGAATGTGACCTTAAAGATATAAGAATCAGCTATAATTTTTCTGAGAATGGTCTGGCCGGAGAGTGGTCGGAAGGTGCAGAAGATGCGGTGGGAAATACTGCATATATAGAGAAACTTGAGATGAGTGCAACAAAGACTCTGTATCTGACGGTGCATCTGCCGGAAGACAGGATAACAGCTGTTTCATTAAATTTGACAGCAACAGCCGGCGAAATATCTGCTGAAAATGGGACTGAGGAAACAGAAGAAATCGTAAAAAATGCAGAGCTGGTAACGCAGATTCAGGCGTTGCAGGCTGCATTTGAAGTGACCAAAACTGCAGACCGTTCTATGGCAGTTCCGGGCGATGAGATCCGTTTTCTGATCTGTATCAGAAATACCGGAGAGCGCACATTGCATTCAATTGTTACGACGGAGCGTTTTCAGCTTGGAAATGTACCGGTGAGATTTCTGGAAAAAGATGGTGTCAGACTGAATAAATCCAAAACAAAGGCAAAGATTGAGCAGATCGCACCCGGGGAAGCTTTCGGTCTGGAGGCGGTCGTGACACTGCCGGAAGGTCTGGAAGACCAGAATCTGGTCAATGAAGTTTCGGTGACAACTCTGGAAACAGGAGAGCAGACAAAAATTGCACAATCTGAAATACAAGTAAAAGTAGCGGAAGAAGAAAAACAGGAAGAGGCAACCTCCGATATTGATGGAGAAACGGGAAGTGAGCAGGCGGAAAGCATGCCGGCATCCACACATCCAAAAACCGGAGATCCATATCAGCCTCTTCTGTGGCTTTTTATGCTCCCCGGTTCTATGCTGGCTGTCGGATGGCTCCGCAGCCGGATGTGAAATTATTAGATTGATCTGGTTTATCGGCAGAAATTAAAGGATGTCGATGTGCTCACCGGCAAGTGCCTTATTCATGCTGCGGACTGCACAGAATTTACCACACATACTGCAGGTATCACTGTGATCATCTTCCGGCAGACGGTCATCACGGATCGCTTTGGCGGTTTCCGGATCGAGCGCACATGCAAACTGAGCATCCCAGTCGAGGACACGGCGTGCATCTGCCATCTTATCATCGATGTCTCTGGCATGTGGGATCCCTTTTGCGATATCGGCAGCGTGTGCAGCGATTTTTGAAGCAATAATGCCCTGTTTTACGTCTTCTACATTAGGAAGAGCGAGATGTTCTGCAGGTGTGACATAGCAGAGGAATGCTGCACCATTCATTGCGGCAACGGCACCACCGATGGCAGCTGTGATGTGGTCATAACCAGGTGCGATATCGGTAACAAGAGGTCCGAGTACATAGAAAGGAGCACCCATGCAGATAGTCTGCTGAACTTTCATGTTTGCAGCAACCTGATCGAGCGGAACGTGTCCCGGACCTTCAACCATAACCTGAACATTATGAGCCCATGCACGTTTGGTGAGTTCGCCCAGACGGACAAGCTCTTCGATCTGGCAGACATCTGTGGCATCAGCCAGACATCCCGGACGGCAGGCATCACCGAGTGAGATAGTAACATCGTGTTCTTCACAGATATCAAGGATCTCATCGAAGTATTCATAAAACGGATTTTCTTCGCCGGTCATGCTCATCCATGCAAAGACAAGGCTTCCGCCACGGCTTACGATGTTCATTTTACGTTTGTGTTTTTTGATCTGCTCGATGGTTTTTCTGGTAATTCCACAGTGAAGTGTGACGAAATCTACACCGTCTTCTGCATGGAGACGGATGACATCAATGAAATCATGAGCGGTCAGTTCCGAGAGATCGCGCTGGTAGTGGATGACGCTGTCGTATACCGGAACGGTTCCGATCATGGCAGGACATTCGTGAGTAAGTTTCTGGCGGAATGGCTGTGTGTTGCCGTGACTGGAAAGATCCATGATTGCTTCTGCACCGAGATCAACGGCTTTCATGACTTTCTGCATTTCGATATCGTAATCCTTGCAGTCTCTGGAGACACCGAGGTTTACGTTGATCTTTGTGCGGAGCATGCTGCCGACACCTTCCGGATTCAGACAGGTGTGGTGTTTGTTGGCACAGATCGCAACTTTACCTTCTGCGACCAGTTCCATCAATTTCTCAACCGGCATATGTTCTTTTTCTGCAACGGTTTTGATCTGCGGAGTTACGATCCCTTTGCGGGCTGCATCCATCTGTGTTGTGTAAGTTGTCATATAATATTTTCTCCTTTATGTAAATGATAAGTGTTTGCATTGAGAGATGCTAAATCCTGTAGTGGATTATTGTTATTTGATACGTCCGAGCGTGTGATCAAGCGGACCGGAACCATGACCGAGATTCATCTGCGATCTCAGGGCTTCGGTCAGATACTGTTTGGAACGGCGCACAGCTTCTTCGAGTGAAAAACCTCTGGCAAGATTTGAGGCAATTGCGCTTGAGAGCGTACAGCCGGTGCCGTGGGTGTTTGGATTATCAATGCGTTCACCACGCATCCAGATACCATGTTCGTCTGTATAAAGAAGATCGTTGGCATCATTGATGCAGTGTCCGCCTTTCAGAAGCACGGAAACATGAAACTTTTCATAGAGCATATGCGCTGCTTTTTCCATAGATGCAGCATCAGTGATCTGTATTCCGGTGAGATTTTCTGCTTCCGGAACATTTGGTGTGATGACCTCTGCAAGTGGAAAAAGTTCTTTCTGGAGCGTTTCTTCCGCATCTTTGTTCATCAGGCGATGACCACTGGTAGATACCATGACGGGATCCAGAACGATGTGGCGGGCCTGATACTGACGCAGCTTGGAAGCTACGTGTCGCATGATTTCAGAAGAAGAGAGCATTCCGATCTTGACGGCATCCGGAAAAATATCAGTAAAAATACAATCGAGCTGATTATCGAGAAATTCAGGAGATGCTTCCTGAATGCCGTAAACCCCGGTTGTATTCTGCGCGGTCAGGGCGGTGATCGCACTCATTGCGTAAACACCGTTCATGATCATTGTTTTGATGTCGGCCTGGATACCTGCACCACCGCTGCAGTCACTGCCGGCAATTGTTAATACGGTTTTCATAATATTTTTGTCCTTATCATATTTGGATATGTTTAAACACTATATCGCTTTTAGCTGCGTCAGAAAACGTCTGACAGCAGCTGCTTTGTCCGTCGGTTTGAAAAGTCCGCTGACGACAGCTGCTCCGGCAATTCCGCTTCCGGCAAGGAGCGGAAGATTGTCGCTGTTTACACCGCCGATCGCAACGACCGGAATCTTTACAGCCTTACAGATTGCTTTTAAAGTTTCAACAGGAAGCTGTGTTACATTCGTTTTGGTCGTACTTCCAAAGACGGCACCGCATCCGAGATAATCAGCACCGGCAGCTTCGGCAGCAAGTGCTTCCTCAACATTATGGGCACTTCCGCCAATGATGAAATCCTCTCCCAGAAGCTTACGGGCTTTCTGGATTCCCATATCGGAAAGACCAACGTGAACACCGGAAGCACCGGATTTCTTTGCAAGATCTGGACGGTCGTTAATGATCAGAGGAACCTGATAACTGTCACACAGGTCCTTCAGAAGGGAAGCTTCTTTCAGAATCTCTTCATCGGACATATGTTTTTCTCGAAGCTGTACACAGGTAATGCCTGCTTTCAGAAGCTCTTCTGTGACAGAGACCAGTGTTTCACCTGGTTTCAGCCAGCTCCGGTCAGTGACGGCATATAAATTTAATTGTCTGGCATTGATTTTCATAGATTTGTCTCCGTGTCAAAAATTTTTTCTTCCAGTACATCAAAAAGCTGTGTATGGAAAGTTCCGATACCACCATGGACGACATCTGTCCGCTGTCCGGCACAATAAGCGACCTCTCTCCAGAGAGTTCCGGCGGCACAGGCGGCATCAAACGGTGAATCTGCGGTGCACAGGAATAAAGAGCAAAGTGCGGAAAGCATGCATCCACCGCCTGTAATGCGGCAGATTCTGGAATCACCGCCAGTGAGAAGCTGCGTGTTTTCTCCATCAGAGGCAACGTCCATAGCTCCGGTGATCAGAACAGTTGTCTGAAAGAGCTGTGCGGTTTGCTTTGCAGTAGAACAGACATCTGATTCGGTAAGATGAAGGGCACTTTCAACTCCACCATGGGAGCCGGGAGTAACACTGTCAGAAAAAAGAGAACAGAGGACTGCAGCCTCTTCCTGATTACAGCGGATCAGATCCGGGTGCACCTGAGCAAGAAGGTTTTTTATGGCTTTCTGGCGAAATGTGCTGGCTCCGATACCTACCGGATCCAGTACAACAGGATGCTTAAGTTCATTGGCTTTTTTTCCGGCAAGGATGCAGGCATTGATTTTGGCTTCATCAGGAACTCCGGTGTTTAAGAGGGTTCCCTGACAGAAGCCGGTGATCTCTGCAACCTCTTTTTCATTTTGTCCCATAACGGCACTTCCACCGGCTGCCAGAAGAAGATTAGCAACATCCTGCATGGTTACCGGGTTGGTAAGGCAGTGGATTTTTGGTGCTTTCCGACGGATGTTTTGAAAAATTATTTCTATATCAGTGACATACGGCATAGATTATCTCCTGACTGTATGAAGTATCTGGCTTTTTTCAAAAACGCGAAGCAGTACAAAAGCAAGGACACTTCCTGTGAAGGTTGAGATAAAAAACGGAAGCATGTACACGGTAAATCCTGCCGGTGCGAGTCCCATGAGCAGTTTTGCGACAGGGTATGCGGCAAGTCCGCCGAGAATGCCGGTTCCGAGTGCTTCAGCAGCACAGGTAGGAGCAAGTTTACCGGTAAAGCGGAAGATCAGTCCACAGCACAGGGCACCGACCATGCTTCCCGGGAAAGCAAGCAGACTTCCGATGCCGAGCAGATTACGGATCAGACTTGCACAGAACGCGATTCCGACACCCCACCACGGACCGAGGATGACGGCGGAAAATACATTGACCATATGCTGGACGGGAGCGCATTTGCTTCCGGCAACCGGGACGCTGATCAGACTTCCGGCAACGGCAGCTGCGGTCAGAACTCCGGCAATGGCAAGTTTCTGGGTTGATGTTGTTTCATTTTGGTTCATGATTACCTCCTGTTTTCCTGAGGATAGATGGCAACAAAAAAGAAGATACCGCGCAGGTACCTTCTCAACTTGTCTGATAGCAAAAAGAAAATCCAAATAGAAAATCTTTCCGGGCATTCGGTATATCCCTACGTTGGCATTATCCAAATCAGGTTAAGGGTCGAAACCAAGAAGTTTCCTCTCAGCCGGCTTAAGGCCAGCTCCCCCGTTTTTATTTACGGGTTTATTATACAGCCGGAGGTGGGAGATAGCAAGAAAAAATTCTGCTACATTGAAAATAGAATGCACTTGTGCTATTCTGTAATGGAATATATCCGTTTGGAGAAACGGAGCAAATATCACATATATCCCGAGGCAGAGGAGGAAAATATGAAAGTATCAACACTATTAGAAGGTTTGGAATATACCTGCTGTCAGGGCAGTACAGAACAGGAAGTCACTACCGTTGTGTATGACTCCCGCAAAGTAGAAGAAAATTCGTTGTTTATCTGCATCCGTGGTGCGGTTGTGGACGGACACAAATTTGTACCGGATGTCATCGAAAAAGGTGCAAAAACTCTGATCGTTGAAGAAGAAGTTGAGGCTCCTTCAGATGTAACAGTGATCAAAGTTGCGGACACCCGTTATGCGATGGCATTTATTTCTGCGGCATATTTCGGTCATCCGGCAAAAGAACTCAAAACTATTGGAATTACCGGAACAAAGGGAAAGACAACGACAACTTACATGGTAAAATCGATTCTGGAAAATGCCGGTTACAAAGTCGGACTGATTGGAACAATCGAGGCAATCATCGGAGATAAGCATATTCCGGCACACAATACGACACCGGAATCATATCTGGTTCAGGAATATTTTCGCAAGATGGCAGATGCCGGCTGTGACTGTGTAGTTATGGAGGTTTCATCACAGGGACTGATGCTTCACCGTACACAGGGATTTGTTTTTGACTATGGTATTTTTACAAACATTGAACCGGACCATATCGGACCAAATGAGCATAAGGATTTTGACGATTATTTAAGATGTAAATCCATGCTGCTCCGTCAGTGCAAAGTCGGAATAGTCAATCGCGATGATGAACATTTCGAGAGGATCATCGAGGGACATACCTGCACACTTGAGACTTACGGATTTTCTCCGGAGGCAGATCTGCGGGCCGAGGATGCACATATGGTAGGTGGCAGAGGCTATCTTGGAATTTCCTATCAGCTCAAAGGTCTGATGGAGTTTCCGGTAGAGATCGACATTCCGGGTAAATTCAGCATTTACAATTCTCTGACAGCAATTGCAATCTGTCGTCATTTTAATGTTTCACAGGAAAACATCATTAAGGCGCTGAAAGTTGCAAAAGTAAAAGGTCGTATCGAGATGATCAAAGTATCTGATGAATTTACATTGATGATCGATTATGCACACAATGCGATGGCACTGGAGAGCCTTCTGACGACACTTCGTGAATATCATCCGCATCGTCTTGTATGTATGTTTGGATGTGGAGGAAACCGTGCGAAATCCCGCCGCTATGAGATGGGAGAGGTTTCCGGAAGACTTGCAGATCTGACGATCATCACATCCGATAATCCGAGATTTGAGGAACCGCAGGATATCATTGATGATATCAAGATTGGTATTTCAAAGACAGACGGCAAATATGTCGAGATCTGCGACCGTAAGGAAGCAATCGCATATGCGATCCACCACGGAGAACCGGGTGACATCATTGTCCTCGCAGGAAAAGGCCATGAGGATTATCAGGAGATCAAAGGTAAGAAATACCCGATGGATGAAAGGGTACTGATCGAAGAAATCCTTCAGGAGGATAAAGAAAGAGCAGAAAAATAAATGATTTATGCGGATATCATCGTGGACATTTCCCACGAAAAAGTTGACCGCAGTTTTCAGTACAAAGTTCCCGAAGAACTGCAGCACAAACTGCAGGTGGGAATGGTGGTGACGATTCCTTTTGGAAACGGAAATCACGAACGAAAGGGCTATGTGATCGGTCTTTCAGATACACCGGCATTTGATACATCACGTATGAAAGAACTTACGGGAATCTGCAGCAGTGAGGAAACTACGGAGGAGAGGCTGATCGCGCTTGCCGCGTGGATGAAAAACCAGTATGGCTCCACTATGGTTCAGGCACTGAAGACGGTTCTTCCCGTGAGAGAAAAGGTCAAAGCCAAAGAAAAACGATATATCATATTGAATGTCAGCGAAGAAGAGGCAGAAAAAACTGCAGGGAAGCTGGAGAGTGGACGATGTAAGGCAAGAGCAAGGCTTGTGCGTGCGCTTCTTGAGGAAAAGAAGCTGGATTATACAAAAGCATCCAAAGAACTCGGCGTAACGGCTTCTGTTTTGCGTCCACTTGTGGATGAAGGTATCGTTCAGGTTGTGCAGGATGAAGTTTATCGGATGAGCTTGGACGGAGCGAATATTCCACACGAGGAACTTTCTGTTCTCACAAAACCGCAGCAGGAGGCTTTTGATCAGATTCAGAAGGAATGGCAATCTGATTCGCCCCGGCCGGTTCTGATCCATGGAGTTACCGGGAGTGGCAAGACACAGGTTTATATGAAATTGATCCGTCAGGTGATCGGAGAGGGAAAACAGGTCATTGTACTTGTTCCGGAGATTGCGCTGACCTATCAGACGGTCCGGAGATTTTATGGCTGGTTTGGAGAAAAAGTTTCCGTACTGAATTCCCGCCTGTCGCAGGGAGAACGCTACGACCAGTTCAAAAGAGCCAAACGCGGTGAGATACAGATTATGGTGGGACCACGTTCGGCTTTGTTCACACCGTTTTCAAATCTGGGACTTATCATTATAGATGAGGAGCATGAGCAGTCTTATAAGAGTGAAAACAGCCCCAGATACCATGCAAGAGAGACTGCACTTTACCGCGCGCAGATGGAAAATGCACGTCTTGTCCTGGGTTCGGCGACACCGTCGCTGGAAGCCTATACGAAGGCGAAAGACGGTGAATTCCGGCTTGTAAAGCTGGATGCGCGTTTTGAAGACCGACCGCTTCCGAAAGTGAGTGTTATAGATCTAAGAGAAGAATTACGGGAGGGAAACCGTTCAGTTCTGAGCCGCAGTTTGAGAAAAGCCATCGAAAACAGGCTGGAATGTGGGGAGCAGGCAATTCTTTTCCTGAACAGAAGAGGATATGCCGGGTTTGTTTCCTGCCGTTCCTGTGGTGCAGTTCTGAAATGTCCGCACTGCGATGTGGCTTTGACGGAACACAATAATGGCAGACTGGTCTGTCACTATTGTGGATATGAACAGCCACGGGTGGAAAAATGTCCGGTATGCGGTTCGCCTTATATCGGAGGATTTAAGGCAGGAACGCAGCAGATTGAGCAGGTTCTGCACAAGAATTTCCCAAAAGCGCGTATCCTTCGTATGGACTATGACACGACAAGGGCAAAAGGCAGCTACGAAAAGATATTGTCTTCGTTTGCAGCGCATGAGGCTGACATTCTTGTCGGAACACAGATGATCGTCAAAGGACATGATTTTCCGGATGTGACACTGGTGGGAGCGCTTGCTGCGGATCTCTCCTTAAATGTGGCAGATTACCGCTGTGCGGAGAGAACTTTCCAGCTTCTGACACAGGCAGTCGGCAGATCAGGGCGTGGAATGAAACCGGGTGAGGCAATCATTCAGAGCTACCATCCGGATCATTACAGCATTCAGGCCGCGGCGGCGCAGGACTATGAGGCGTTTTATCAGGAGGAGATGGCATACCGTATGCTGATGGATTATCCGCCGGCAGCGCACATGCTTTCTGTACTGGTATCGGGTGAGAACGAAGAACTTCTGGAGCAGGGGATGGATTATCTTGCAAAGTTTGTGGAGCGGATTGCTTCCAGATATCGGATTCCTGTGATCGGGCCTGCATATGCGGCGGTTGGAAAAGTAAATGATATTTACCGTAAGGTTCTGTATCTCAAGCACCGGGATGAACGCATTTTGCAGGATATCAAAGATAAAACAGAAAAATACATTAAATTAAATTCCGGATTTAGAAGACTGTATATACAGTTTGATTACACTTAGAGTTAGAAAGCAGCAATTTGCATAAGATAAAAAGAGAGGAAGAAATAAAAATGGCAATCAGAGTAATCAGAACAGAAGAAGATCCGGTTCTGCGTAAGATCAGCAGACCGGTAAAAGAAGTAACACCGAAGATCGTAACTTTGATCGATGACATGCTTGATACAATGTATGAGGCAATGGGGGTTGGTCTTGCGGCACCGCAGGTCGGAATCCTGAAACGTATCGTTGTAATTGATATCGGAGAAGGCCCGATCGTATTGATCAATCCGGAGATTCTGGAAACTTCCGGAGAGCAGACAGGTGATGAGGGATGCTTAAGTGTTCCGGGAATGGCCGGTCAGGTGACAAGACCAAACTATGTAAAAGTAAAAGCCATGGATGAGGACATGAATGAAGTGATCTATGAAGGAACCGAACTTCTGGCACGTGCATTCTGTCATGAAATCGATCACCTCGACGGAAAAATGTATACCGATCTGGTCGAAGGTGAACTGCACAGAACCAGCTATGATGAGGAAGAATGAGAAGGTATTTACAGGCAGACCCGTGCATAACGGGAGAAAAGAGGAGCAGACTATTATATGAAGATTGTTTATATGGGAACACCGGATTTTGCAGTGCCGCCACTTGCCGCACTTGTAAAAAACGGATATGAGGTAGCCGCTGTGGTAACACAGCCCGACAAACCAAAAGGAAGAGGAAAGACACTTCTGCCGACTCCTGTCAAGGAAGAAGCGATGAAACATGAGATCCCGGTCTATCAGCCACTTAAGGTACGTGATTCGGAATTTGTAGAAACATTAAAAGAACTTGCTCCGGACATGATCATAGTTGCAGCATTTGGTCAGATCATTCCGAAGACGATCCTGGATATGCCGAAATACGGATGCCTGAATATTCATGCGTCCCTTCTTCCGAAATACAGAGGAGCCGCACCAATCCAGCAGGCTGTGATCGATGGAGAAAAGGAATCCGGAGTGACGATAATGAAAATGGGAGTCGGACTGGATACGGGAGATATGATTTCTCAGGCAGTCGTTCCGCTGGCAGAAGATGAAACAGGCGGAAGTCTGTTTGACAAACTTGCAGAGGAAGGCGCTGAACTTCTGATCCGTACAATTCCGTCTATTGTGGATGGAACTGCGGTCTATACGAAGCAGCCGGAAGAAAGCCCGACACCGTATGCGGCAATGATCAGTAAAAAAATGGGACTGATGGATTTTACAAAGAGTGCCACAGAGCTGGAGCGGCTGGTGCGTGGAATGAATCCATGGCCGAGCGCCTATACTTTCCTGAACGGAAAGACACTGAAGGTGTGGAAATGCTCTGTTGAAAGTGGAAATTGTGGAAAAGAGGCACCGGGAACCATCACCGGTGTGGATAAAAAAGGAATTCATGTAGCCTGTGGAACAGACAAGCTGGTTCTTGAAGAAGTACAGCTGGAAGGCAAGAAGCGGATGGAGACAGATGCTTTTCTTCGCGGCTATCAGGTAACAGAAGGTATTATGCTGAAAGATCATAAGGAGTGATGCGGATGTACGGATATGGTTATGGATATTACGGATTCGACAGGACTTATATACTGCTGATCATTGGAATGCTGCTGTCACTTGCTGCATCCGCAAGGCTGAAGAGTACTTTTTCTTATTATAGGAGAATACGGAGTGCTTCCGGGCTTACCGGTGCGGAAACAGCAAAAAGAATCCTGCAGGCAGCCGGTATCACAGATGTGCATGTACGTGCAATTTCCGGAAGTCTGACGGACCATTATGATCCGCGGACAAAAACAGTAAGCCTTTCCGAAGATATTTACGGACAGACTTCACTGGCGGCTGTGGGTGTTGCTGCCCATGAATGCGGACATGCCATTCAGCATGCGATTGGTTATGCACCGCTTGAATTTCGAAGTGCGATCGTTCCGGTGGCAAACTTTGGAAGTACACTTTCCTGGCCACTTTTTCTGATCGGGCTTTTTTCAGGAATCCGTCCGCTGGTGACAGCAGGTATTGTACTCTTTTCACTGGCAGTACTGTTTCAGCTTGTGACACTTCCTGTTGAGATCAATGCATCCTCACGTGCATTAAAGATGCTGCAGAGTACCGGAATCCTCGGGACAGACGAGACACGCGGGGCAAGAAAGGTACTGACCGCAGCTGCAATGACTTATGTGGCAGCGCTGGCAGCTTCCATATTACAGCTTTTGAGACTTTTGATACTTGCAGGAGGACGAAGAAGGGATGACTAGCGGAATTAATACAAGAGAGATGATACTGGAGATTCTTCTTCAGATTAATGAAGAGGGCGAACATAGTCATATTGCGATCCGCAATGCACTTTCCAAATATCAGTTCCTTCCGAAACAGGAAAGAGCTTTTATCACGAGAGTGTGTGAGGGAACACTGGAATACAGAATACTGATTGATTATATTATTAATTCCTTTTCGAAAATTCCTGTTGATAAAATGAAAGCACCGATCCGTGAAATCTTACGAAGTGCCATTTATCAGATGAAATTCATGGATCGTGTGCCGGACAGTGCTGTCTGTAATGAGGCAGTAAAACTTGCACAGAAAAAAGGTTTTTATAATCTGAAACCTTTTGTAAACGGAGTTCTTCGGACTGCTGCGAGACAGATGAACGAACTGGAATATCCTTCAAGAGAAGAGAATCTTGTCCGTTATCTGTCCGTTCGTTATTCCATGCCGGAGGAGCTTGTAAATCGTTGGCTGGAAGATTACGGCGAGGAAATTACTGAAAAAATGCTTGCAGATTTCCTCAGGGAAAAACCGGTAACGATTCGCTGCCGTACATATCTGAATTCTGTTGATAAAATTTGCGACAGCTTGAAAAGTCAGGGCGTTACTGTCGAACCAGCGCCATATCTTCCTTATGCAAAGCGCATTTCAGGATACAATCATATCCTGGCGCTTGATGCATTTATTCAGGGGAAAATCCTTGTACAGGATGTAAGTTCCATGCTTGTGGCGGAGATTGCAAATCCGTCCAGAGGAGATTATGTCATTGACATGTGTGCTGCACCGGGCGGAAAGAGTCTTCATATGGGAGATAAGATGGAAGGGTTTGGTACAGTAGATGCCCGTGATATCAGTCAATACAAGGTGAATCTGATCGAAGAAAATATTCAGCGAACAGGTTCGATCAATGTGCAGGCAAAAGTACAGGATGCTACGTTGTTTGATGTAGAATCCGAATGCAAGGCAGATATTGTTCTTGCAGATGTACCGTGTTCCGGTTACGGTGTGATAGGCAAGAAACCGGAGATCAAATACCGCTCTACAGCCCAGAAAGAAGATGAACTGGTCATTCTCCAGAGAACGATCCTTGATAAGGCAGCAGAGTATGTGAAACCGCGCGGAGTGCTGATTTTCAGTACCTGTACGATTGCAAAAGAAGAAAATGAAGAAAATATGATGTGGTTTATGAATAACCATCCATTTAAACTTGAAAGCATAGATGACTGTATTCCGGAAGAACTTCATTCTGAGACGACTGCACTGGGCTATCTGCAGCTGCTTCCGGGTGTGCATGGAACTGATGGCTTCTTCATTGCAAAATTCAGAAGGAAATAATTATGACAGATATCAAATCAATGAATATGGAGGAGCTGAAAGAGCTTATGGTGCAGATCGGTGAAAAGCCTTTCCGCGCAAAGCAGATCTATGGCTGGCTGCATGAGCATCTTGTTACCTCCTATGATGAAATGGCAAATATTCCGAAGAGCCTGAAAGAAAAGCTGAAAGATTATCCCATCACAGTTCTGGAAGAACTGGATGTTCAGACTTCCAAAGTAGATGGAACCAGAAAGTATCTGTTCCGCCTTTCTGATGGAAATATGATCGAGAGTGTCCTGATGCGATATAAATACGGAAATTCCGTCTGTATTTCTTCTCAGGCAGGCTGCCGTATGGGCTGCCGCTTCTGTGCATCTACGATCGGTGGGCTGACGAGAAATCTTCTTCCGTCGGAGATGCTGGATCAGATTTACCGGATACAGACTTCTATCGGAGAGCGTATCTCCAATGTGGTGGTGATGGGAACCGGTGAGCCGCTTGATAATTATGATAATCTTCTCAGATTTATTCATATTCTGACCGAAGATGGAGGAATCCATATCAGTCAGCGAAATCTTACGGTATCTACATGTGGGTTGGTTCCGAGAATTTATGAACTGGCAGATGAAAAGCTCCAGATGACACTTGCAGTATCGCTTCATGCACCGAACGATGAAAAAAGACGGGAACTGATGCCGATCGCCAACAAATATTCTGTAGATGAACTTCTGGAGGCCTGCCGATATTATTTTGCCAAGACAGGACGGAGGATCACTTTTGAGTACAGTCTGGTCGCAGGGGTAAATGACAGCAAAGAAAATGCACAGGAACTGGCGGGCCGTCTGAAAGGTCTGAACTGCCATGTAAACCTGATTCCGGTTAATCCGGTGAGAGAGCGTTCTTTCGTGCGTTCTACCCGTCAGGCTGTGGAGAATTTCAAAATAAATCTTGAAAAATGCGGAATTAATGGTACTATTAGAAGGGAAATGGGCAGCGATATTGACGGTGCCTGTGGGCAGCTAAGAAAAAGATACATGGAAAAAACAGAAAGTGAGAAGTGACATGAGGGTATATTCAGCTACGGATGTAGGCCAGAGAAGGAAAATGAACCAGGACTATGTGTTCGTTTCCGAAAACCCGGTTGGAAATCTTCCGAATCTGTTTGTCGTCGCTGATGGAATGGGCGGACATAATGCAGGGGATTATGCATCCTCACATGCAGTTCAGACTTTAGTGGACGAGATTCGAAGAGACGCGGATTTCAACCCAATCAAAGTGATTCGTCATGCCATTGAGACTGCAAATACGGAGATTCTGGATTGTTCCCGAAGTGATGAAAATCTGCGGGGAATGGGTACGACTATGGTAGTCTGCACGATCGTGGGACATTATGCTTATGTGGCCAATGTCGGAGACAGCCGTCTGTATGTGGTACAGGGTGAGATTCATCAGGTAACAAAAGATCACTCCCTTGTACAGGAAATGGTCCGTATGGGTGAGATTAAACCAGAGGAAGCCAGAAACCATCCGGATAAAAACATTATTACGAGAGCACTTGGTGCAGAGCGCACCGTAGATATTGACTTTTTTGACCTGAAACTGGAACCGGACAGTACGATCCTTATGTGTTCCGATGGTCTGAGCAATATGGTAGAAGACAGTGAAATCGAAAAAATCATACTGAACCAGACAGAAGAACTGCCGCAGAAGGGTGAAAGACTTCTGAGAGAAGCCAACCGGAACGGTGGTAAGGATAACATAGCAGTCATACTGGTAGAACCATTCACGAATGAGGTGGAAAAATGTTAAAAACAGGAATGATCATAGCAGAGCGCTATGAAATCTTAGGGAAGATCGGCACTGGTGGAATGGCCGATGTATATAAGGCAAAAGATCATAAGCTGAACCGTTTCGTAGCGGTCAAGGTGTTAAAACCGGAATTTCGGGAGGATACTACATTTATCCGTAAATTCCGCAGCGAGGCACAGGCAGCTGCGGGACTGACACATCCGAATATTGTCAATGTATTTGATGTAGGGGATGACGAAGGTGTTTATTACATTGTAATGGAACTGATCGAAGGCATCACGCTGAAAGAATACATTGCAAAGAAAGGCAAACTTTCTATTAAAGAGGCGACCAGCATTGCCATTCAGGTATCAATGGGGCTGGAAGCTGCACATAATCACGGAATCGTACACCGCGATGTAAAACCGCAGAATATCATTATTTCAACAGACGGTAAGGTCAAGGTTACTGATTTCGGAATCGCAAGAGCAGCATCTTCCAATACCATCAGTTCTAATGTTATGGGATCTGTACATTACAGCTCACCGGAGCAGGTACGTGGAGGATACAGCGACGAAAAGAGTGATATTTATTCACTTGGTATTACTTTATATGAGATGGTTACCGGACGTGTTCCATTTGACGGAGATACGACTGTGGCAATCGCTATCAAACATCTTCAGGAAGAAATGGTTCCGCCGAGTGTTTATGCGGAAGATTTGCCATACAGCCTTGAGCAGATCATCCTGAAATGTACGCAGAAGAGTGTAAATCGCCGTTACGACAAGATGGAAGATGTGATTGCAGACCTGAAGCATTCTCTGATCGAACCGCAGGGAGATTTCGTTAAATTATCTTCTGTAGATAATGATGCAAAGACCGTTGTGATTTCTGATGAAGAACTCGGAGAGATCAAGCACAGTCCGAAGAAACGTACATCAGACATTGCGCAGCTTGAAGATGAGGAATACGATACGGATTATGATGATGGTGAAGATGATTATGAAGATGATCATCGCCGTAAACGTTCCTCTAATAAAAAATCCAAGAAGAAACATAAAGCACCGAATAGGGGCCTTACGATTCTTGCACTTCTTGCAGGTGCGGCTATTTTGGTTGCAGCAATCTTCTTTATCGGAAAAGCAGCCGGCATCATAGGCGGTGACAGCAGTACAGATACTTCACAGACCAATCAGAATACAGATGCCTCGACAGATGAGGATGGAATGGTGATTGTTCCGGATCTGGTAGGAAAGACGGAAGAAGAAGCAACTGCACTTCTTGAAGAAGAAAAACTCGGCAAACAGATGATGGGAGAAGAAAGTTCCACACAGGAAAAAGGACGCATTTCTTCTCAGAATATTGCAGCAGGAACAAAAGTTGAACAGTATACAACTCTGAAATATTACATCAGTAAGGGACAGCAGGCTGTTACGATGCCTGATCTCTCCGGAGAGACCGGAGTGGATGCGCAGCAGACACTGGAAGATCTTGGACTTACAGTGAATGTTCAGAAAGCATACAGTGAAGATGACGGAAGCGGTTATCCGCTGGTAAATCCGGGATATGTAGATTCTTATACACCGGAAGCAGGAAGCAGTGTAAGTGCGGGTGATGAAGTAACTCTGGTTGTCAGCCGTGGCCTTGATTATGGCAACAGTGTATCAGTGCCTAGTGTAGTCGGTATGACAGAAAATGACGCGATCACCACACTTGGCAAATGGATCGATGTTCAGGTGACAGAGCAGCAGAGCACAGATGTGGCAGCAGGAGAAGTTATTTCTCAGAGTCCGGAAGCAGATACGACAGCTGATCCGGATCAGCCGATTACGATCGTAGTCAGCAGCGGCAATGAAGCACCGGGTGCACAGAAAGATAACACAGCTTCCACCGCAACGACAGATACACAGACAACAGATACAGCATCTGCACAGTCCACAGCTGATACAAGCGCACAGCAGAGTGCTGCTGTGGCAAATGGCGAAGTATGGAAATGTACACAGACTTTAAATACACCAACCGGTTATCAGGGCGGAGCAATTCGTCTGGAACTGATCCAGGAAGTAAATGGAGAGATGACATCTACACAGGTTGTGGACGGAGAAAAACTTACTTTCCCATATACACTGGATATCACCGGTGCACCGGGAGTCAGTGCCGGTACATTGTATGTATCTGAACAGATAAATGGTACCTACCAGCAACTTGGACAGTATCCGATCACTTTCCAGAAAGCCGAGTAATCCATGCAGGGAAAAATCATAAAAGGAATTGCCGGCTTCTATTATGTATACGGAGAGGATGAGATTCTTTATGAATGTAAGGCAAAAGGAATCTTCCGTAAAGATAACCAGAAACCACTGGTAGGCGATAATGTGGAGATTACAGTTCTTGATGAACAGGAACACACCGGAAATCTGATCAGGATTCTTCCACGTAAGAATTCGCTGATTCGTCCGGCTGTGGCAAATGTGGATCAGGCATTTGTGATCTTTGCAATGGAAAATCCAAAACCGAATTTTATGCTTCTGGACCGTTTCCTGATCATGATGGAACAGTCAGATGTTCCGGCAGTGATTTGTTTTAATAAAAAAGATCTTGCATCGGAGCAGGAAGTGACAGAGCTGTATGAAACTTACAAAAACTGCGGTTATCATGTGATTCTGGCCAGTGCCCTCGAAAAGGAGGGACTGGAGGAAATCCATGAGATTCTGAAAGGAAAGACAACTGTAGTTGCCGGGCCGTCCGGAGTCGGAAAATCATCACTGACCAATCTTTTACAGGGAGAGGTGCAGATGGAGACGGGTGAGATCAGTAAGAAACTGAAAAGAGGACGTCATACGACACGCCACTCGCAGGTTATTCCTGTTGGAGAAGATACGTTTCTTATGGATACACCGGGATTTTCTTCCCTGTATCTGACAGATATGGAAGAGCAGGATCTGAAAGATTATTTTCCGGAGTTTCGAAAATATGATAAAGAATGCAGATTTCAGGGATGCAGACATATTCATGAACCGGGATGCAGAGTAAAAGAAGCATTCGAGGACGGAAAGATCAGCAGCATCCGATATGAAGATTATCTTAGTTTATATGAAGAATTAAAAGAGAAAAGGAGATATTAAATGGAGTATCGATTGTGCCCCTCAATTTTATCCGCAGACTTTAATCGTCTGGGAGAACAGATTCAGACTCTTGAAAGGGCCGGAGTCAAATGGCTTCACATTGATGTAATGGATGGAGATTTTGTACCAAGTATTTCATTCGGAATGCCGGTGATCAAATCAATACGCAAAGAATCCAGAATGTTTTTTGATGTACATCTGATGGTTTCTGCACCGGAGCGCTACATTCAGGATTTCGTAGAATGTGGAGCGGATTCTATCACAGTACATGCAGAGGCCTGTGAAGATCTTGAAAGGGCAATTGAACTGATCAAGGATGCCGGTGTAAAAGTCGGAGTATCCATAAAGCCTGCTACACCGGTTAATGACATCAGTCACCTTCTGGAAGACGTTGATATGGTACTGATTATGACAGTACAGCCGGGATTCGGTGGACAGAAATATCTGACAGAGTGTACAGAAAAGATTGAAGAACTGAAAGAAATTATTGACAGAGAAGAGCTGAATGTGGACATAGAGGTAGATGGCGGAATCAATGATGAAACGATTGAAACCGCTATGAAAGCAGGGGCAAATGTTCTTGTTGCAGGTTCTTATGTATTCAACGGTAATCTGGAGTCCAATGTGCATAAGATTCAGAAAAGAATGCAAGAGATTAGCGAAAAGATCGATTGAGGAACAATATGAAAGATGTGATCATCGTAAGCGGGGGCAATATCCAGAGAGATTTTGCCCTCGATTTTTTACAGAAAAATAAAAAAGAAAATGTATGCCTGATCGTAGCTGATAAAGGTGTGGAGTTTTTTATCAAAACAGATTGGGTGCCGGATGTAGCGGTCGGAGATTTTGACAGTCTTTCTGCTGCAGGAGAGAAGTATCTGGATAGTTTGAAAGAGACGGAGATCGTACGTCTGAAACCGGAAAAGGATGATTCTGATACGCAGTCTGCAGTAAATTTTGCGATTGACAGAGGGGCGAAAAATATCACGATTTTTGGAGCGACCGGCAATCGAATCGACCATTTGCTTGCAAATTTCGGACTGCTGGTGCTCGGCAGAGAGCGGGACGCAGATATCACGCTGATCGATCAGTGGAATTACATGAAACTGGTTGAGAGCGGTACAGTACTTAAGAAAAAGGAACAGTTTGGCAAATATGTGTCATTCTTTTCTCTTGAGGGTGATATGCCGGGACTGACACTTGTGGGATTTAAGTATCCGTTAGACCACTATCATCTCAGAGTGTCGGACAGTGGGCTTACTGTCAGCAATGAAATCGAAGCGGAAGAAGCAGTTGTGTCTTTTGACGGGAAATATCTTCTGATGTTGATGACAAGAGACTGATGACAGAACGGAGTGGAGAAAGATTTGACAGAATACGAGTTAATACGTTCCGGAAGAAAATCACTCACGATTCAGGTGAAAACGGATGGCAGCGTGGTCGTTCGTGCACCGCTTCGTCTGGCAAAGTACAGAATCGAAAGATTTGTGACGGAGCATGAAGACTGGATCAGGACACAGCAGAAAAAAGTTGAAAAATACAGGGAACAGGTGCATGTCATTACAGAAGAAGAACGGCGGGATGGTATACTACGGGCAAGAAAAATTTTTCCGGAGCGTACAGCATATTTTGCAAAGCGTATGGGAGTTACGTATAACCGCATTACAATCCGGGAGCAGAAGACCAGGTGGGGAAGCTGCAGTTCGGCCGGAAACCTGAATTTTAACTGGAAACTGGTTCTGATGCCGCCGGAACTTCTGGATTATGTAGTTGTTCATGAACTTGCGCACCGCAAAGAGATGAATCACTCGCCGCGTTTCTGGGCAATAGTCGAAAAGGAACTGCCGGATTACTGCAATCGGCGGGAAAAATTAAAAATACTGGGAAGACAACTGGGATGACCCATTAGGAAAAGAGGGAGAATATGCCGGGAACAATTATCTGCTATGGAGATTCAAATACGTATGGTTATGATCCGCATGATCAGATGGAAGGACGCTATCCGAAGGATGTCCGCTGGACTGGAATCCTTGAGACGGAGACAGCCTGGAAGATTGAGAATCACGGAGTGAATGGAAGAAGTATTCCACATACTGTAAGCACTGTGAAGTTTGCCTGTGATCAGGTAAGGGACTGGCACAGACGTCCGAATTCGGTGTGGCTTTGGGTAATGCTCGGGACAAATGATCTTCTTGAGAATCCGGATTTTACAGCGGCAGATGTGGCAAAACGTATGGAACGTTTCCTGAAAAGGCTTATGGAGGAAGCAGGGCTTGCAAGCCGTAAAATGAAACTTCGGCTGATTGCGCCTCCTGCGATGCAGGAAGGAGCGTGGGTGGACCGGCCGGAACTTCTTACGGAATCCCGGAATCTCGGAAAAGAATATCAGAGGATCGCGCGCCGGGTAGGTGTTGCTTTTACAGATGCAAGTGGGTGGGAAATTCCGACCATTTATGATGGAGTGCATTTTACGGAGAAAGGACACCGGATGTTTGCCGAAAAAATCCGCGAGGAGATAAAGATATAAAATGAAAAGCAGAGAAAGAGGAGCAGTATGGTAAAGGTAGATCTGATCACAGGATTTCTCGGATCGGGAAAGACTACATTTATAAAAAAATATGCGCGCTATCTGATGGAACAGGGACAGAATATCGGGATACTGGAAAATGATTTCGGGGCGATCAATGTAGATATGATGCTCCTCCGGGAACTGGAAAGCGAGAACTGCGAACTGGAAATGGTTGCGGGCGGATGTGATAAAGACTGTTATCGGAGACGTTTTCGCACAAAACTTATCGCAATGGGAATGTGTGGATATGACCGTGTGCTGATCGAACCGTCAGGGATTTTTGATGTTGATGATTTTTTTGATGCATTGAACGAGGAACCCCTTGATAAATGGTATCAGATCGGAAATGTCATTACCGTGGTGGATGCGTGTCTGGAAGAAAATCTTTCAGAAGGTGCGGACTATATTCTGGCATCGGAAGCGGCAAATGCGGGCTGCATTTTACTGAGCCGTACGCAGCAGGCATCAGAGGGACAGATAAAGGCAGCGGTTGCGCATATCAACCGCGCTTTAGAGAAAATTCACTGCAAAAGAACTTTGAAAGATGAAGTGGTCTGTGGAGACTGGGAAGCTTTTTCCGAAAAAGATTACAAAAAAATTTTGGAATCCGGTTATCAGGTCGAAGATTATGAAAAAATGTATATAGAGCAGGACGAGATCTTCCAGTCACTGTTTTTGATGGACGAAGGAATTTCTCCAATGAAAGCCAAAGAGGCGGTAAGGGAGATTTTTGGAGACCCGGAATGCGGACAAGTCTTCCGTATCAAGGGATTTTTGAAAGACGGAAATGTATGGCAGGAGCTGAATGCGACTGCCCATGAACTGACGATGCATCCGCTGGAAGCAGGGCAGGATGTGCTGATTGTCATAGGCGAGCAGATGAATGAAGAAAAGATACGAGGATATTTGAAAAAATGAGTGTAAGAGTTTTATTTACAGATCTTGATGGAACATTATTAAACGATGCAAAAGAAGTTACCCCGGGAAATCAGGCGGCTATCGATGAGGCCCTCGCAAAGGGACACAAGATTGTGGTCTGCACGGGAAGACCGCTTGCCAGTGCCCGTGTCTGTGCTGCAAAGGCGGGACTTGACAAAGAAGGCTGTTATGTGATCTGTTTTAATGGAGGACAGATTTATGATCCATATCATGAAAAAACAGTTTATGGCAAAACGTTTCCGAGAGAAATTGCGGTTGAGATTATAAATGAAGCATTGAAACGCGACCTGCATATTCAGGGATACAATGATACGAAAATCCTCTGTGTCAGAGAAACGGAAGAATTAAAGCAGTATGCTGCGGCGAACCGGCTTCCGTATAAGATTGTGGCAAGCGCAGAGGAAGTAGTGCCGAAAGATCCCTATAAACTTATTGCACTTACTACCAGCGAAGAAAGAGAGAAAAATCTGAAATTCCAGAGAGAGGTCATTGCACCGCTGGCCGGAAAAGTACAGAGCTTCTTTTCGAATGACCGTTATCAGGAAATCGTACCGGAAGGTATTTCAAAAGGCTTTGCGGTCAGATGGTTCTGTGATTATGTTGGGGTACCGATTGAAAATTCCGTTGCAGCCGGGGATGCGCAGAACGACATTGAAATGCTGAAGGCTGCTCATATTGGTGCAGTTATGTGTAATGCATATCCGGGCATTGAGGAATATGGAAATTATGTTACCGAACATGATAACAATCATGACGGTGTGGCAGAGATCATACGTAAGTTTATTCTGAAAGAAGACTGAAAGCCGGACAGGAGGGAGATATGGACTTTTCTTCCGGTGTGTGATAAAATTGTGTGAGTATAAATTTCAAATAATAAAATACGAAATGGAGAAATATAGAAAATGAAACTAGGTATCGTAGGACTGCCAAACGTAGGCAAAAGTACACTGTTCAATTCACTGACAAAAGCAGGCGCAGAATCCGCAAACTATCCGTTCTGTACCATCGACCCGAACGTCGGCGTGGTTACTGTTCCGGATGAAAGACTGAAACTGCTCGGGGATTTTTACCACTCTAAGAAGGTGACACCGGCTGTTATCGAATTTGTTGATATCGCAGGTCTGGTAAAGGGTGCATCCAAGGGTGAAGGCCTCGGCAACCAGTTCCTTGCAAATATCCGTGAAGTAGATGCAATCGTACATGTAGTACGCTGCTTCGAAGATCCAAATGTCATCCATGTAGACGGAAGCATTGATCCGCTTCGAGATATCGAAACAATCAATCTTGAGCTGATTTTCTCTGATATCGAAATTCTTGAAAGAAGAATTGCAAAAGTAACCAAGACTGCACGTATGGATAAGGAAGCTGCCAAAGAGCTTGATTTCCTTCAGAAAGTCAAGAAACATCTCGAAGACGGTAACATGGCGATCACTATGGAACTTGAGAGTGAGGATGAAGAAGGATGGATGGGAACATACAATCTTCTTACATGGAAACCGGTGATATATGCCGCAAATGTAAGTGAAGATGATCTGGCAGATGACGGTGAATCCAACGCTCATGTACAGGCAGTAAGAAAATATGCAGCAGAGCAGAAGAGCGAAGTATTCGTAATCTGTGCAGAAATCGAAGAAGAGATTTCTGAGTTGGATGATGACGAAAAGAAAATGTTCCTCGAAGACCTCGGACTGAAAGAATCCGGTCTTGAGAAACTGGTAAAAGCAAGTTACAGCCTTCTGGGACTGATGAGCTTTTTGACATCCGGAGAAGATGAGACACGTGCGTGGACGATCAAAACCGGAACGAAAGCACCTCAGGCAGCAGGTAAGATCCACACAGACTTTGAAAGAGGATTTATTAAGGCAGAAGTTGTCAATTATCAGGATCTTCTTGATTGTGGTTCTTATGCAGGTGCAAGAGAAAAAGGTCTTGTACGTATGGAAGGTAAAGAATATATCGTTCAGGATGGCGATGTAATACTCTTCAGATTCAACGTATAATGGATCACAGATAAAGGATCTTGTTTAAGATCCGGAATAAGGGAAGGTGTTTTATGAATCTTTCAATTCGATTTCCTAATATCAGCGCTTACTTTGAGGGGATGAATAAGTCGTTTACGGTTTTCGGATTTGAGATCACAGTATATGGGATACTGGTTGCGGTTGGAATGCTTCTCGGGCTTGCGGTTATCATGCTTCAGGTCAGAAAGCATAAAGAAAATCCGAATCTCTATCTGGGAATGGTACTTGTCTCACTGATTGGTGGACTGATTGGTGCGAGATTGTATTATCTTGCATTTTCGTGGGAGGCTTTCAGCGGAAAGCCATGGACAGAGCTCATTAATATCCGTGGGGGCGGACTTGCAATATATGGTGGGATCTTTGGTGGTGCACTGGCTGGATTTATTTACTGTAAGATACGTAAAGTTTCTTTTGGGCAAATGGCAGATACTGTCAGTATAGGATTGCTGACAGGGCAGATAATAGGTGTATGGGGAAATGCATTTAACAGAGAGGCCTTTGGTGAGTACACAGACAGTCTGTTTGCAATGCAGATTCCACTGGAATCGGTCCACAGCAGCGCAGTGACCAAACAGATGAGGGACAATCTGGTGATGGTACTTGATGAACCTTTTATACAGGTACATCCGCTGTTTCTCTATGAGAGTATCTGGTGCCTTCTTCTGCTGATCGTTCTTTTGATCCTTGGCAGAAGAAAAAGTTTTCAGGGAGAAATCTTCCTGCGTTATCTTGCCGGATACGGACTGGGTAAATGTGGAATCGAGTGGCTCCGCACGGACAGCCTGTATATTCCGGGAACTAAAATATCCGTTTCCCTTCTTGTATCTGCGGTGCTCTTTCTGGTCTGCGGAGTGACGGCTTCGGTACGTCACGTCCTCTCCAGAAAGCGTAATGCACTTCGCAGCCGCAGGAGAGAGGAGGCATATGCACCGGACGAAAAGACGGATGGAAGCAGACTTACGGATGTTCAGAACTTTGAAAATGTTCAGGATGAATTTAAAGAAATTCTGGACAGGCCGGAGACTTCGGCACCTTCAGAGCAGATTGAACAGGAAGATCAAAAGCAGGAAGGATCTTCAGAAGCAGCTTCCGCTCAGCCGGAAACTGGACCGGATTATGATCAAACTGAATAAATGAGCAAAAGGTTCTCCATGTTCATGACGTGGGGAGCTTTTTTTTGTAACAGAACCAAAATAATACTTTCAAAGTACTGAATTGTTTGGAAAAAATCTACGATTCCCACTTGTAATTTAGGGGTAAATAGGGTAGAATGGCAATATAAGTGGTAGAAAGTGGTGAATAGTGGTGGCAGATGGAGGGAATGTGGCAGATTCCACCGTTTCCATCCGAGGATACGAAGGGGAGAATCGTATCTGAGAGAGTAGGTGAGTAAAATGTTCATGGGCGAATACAATCATACAATCGACGCGAAGGGGCGTCTGATCATCCCTTCCAAGTTCAGGGAACTCCTGGGAGAAGAGTTCGTACTGACCAAGGGACTTGATGGTTGTCTTTCTATTTATCCGATGGACGAATGGAAAGCCTTTGAAGAAAAACTCAGAGCCTTACCACTTACAAATAAAAACGCCAGAACCTTCACACGTTTCTTTGTAGCAGGTGCGACGAACTGTGAACTGGACAAGCAGGGGAGAATCCTTGTACCACAGACGTTACGGGAATTTGCCGGTCTGGAAAAAGACGTTGTGCTTACCGGAAATCTGAACCGCATTGAAGTTTGGAGCAAAGAAAAGTGGAGCGAGAACTGCGATTATGATGATATGGACAGCATCGCAGAAGGCATGCAGGATATGGGTATCATCATCTGAGCATTACGCCGGAAAGAAATCCCACAGGAGACGGATATGGAATTCAAACACAAATCTGTATTACTGGATGAAACCATTGAGGGGCTGAGTATCAGACCGGATGGCATCTACGTGGATGGAACTCTGGGAGGAGCGGGACACGCAAGTGAAGTGTGTCAGAGACTTTCTGCCAAGGGGAGATTTATTGGCATAGATCAGGACCAAGATGCGATAATTGCTGCGAATGAAAGACTGGCTGCCTATGAGGACAGGGTGACGATCATTCGCAGCAATTATTGTTACATGGTAAATGAACTTAAGAATCTGGGGATTCAGAAAGTCAACGGAATCGTTCTTGATCTGGGAGTTTCATCTTATCAGCTGGATAACGAAGAACGTGGCTTTACCTACAGGGTAGATGCACCGCTTGACATGAGAATGGATCAGAGACAGAGTCGTACGGCTGCTGATATTGTCAATGGCTACGACGAAAAAGAACTTTACCGGATCATTCGTGATTACGGAGAAGATAAATTTGCAAAAAATATTGCGAAGCATATTGTGGCTGCGAGAGCAAAGGCACCGATTCAGACAACCGGAGAACTGACAGAGATCATTCGTCAGTCCATTCCGATGAAGATTCAGGCGACCGGAGGACATCCTGCAAAAAGAACTTTTCAGGCAATCCGGATCGAACTGAACCGTGAACTGGATGTCCTTAGAGAATCACTGGATGGTATGATCGATCTGCTTGATGATGGTGGAAGAATCTGCATTATCACTTTCCATTCACTGGAGGACAGGATCGTAAAGACGATTTTCCGCAAAAATGAGAACCCGTGTACATGCCCGCCGGATTTCCCGGTATGTGTATGCGGTAAGGAATCCAAAGGAAAAGTCATTACAAGAAAACCAATCCTGCCAAGTAAGGTCGAGATGGAAGAAAATCCACGATCAAAAAGTGCAAAGCTGAGAATTTTTGAGCGAAGATATAAGAAATAGAAGTAAGAAGTAATTTAGATAGAAAGTTGTGAGTCAGAGATGGAGAGGACAAACAGAGCGGTCACATCCAGAAAAAACAGAACAAACGCAGGAAATGTCCGCGGAATGTACGTGGACGGAAATGCCGTACGGAGACTTCAGGAAGTACCTGCAAGAAAATATCAGACAGCAGGAGTACAGACAGCCAAACGTGTCCGCGAGGAACGCGCGGCAGAGAAATCCCGTCAGCTTAGTCGGGAGGCGCAGAGAAACAGAGAGAAAGCACAGAGTATGGGACGTGGTTTTGTCCTGTTCCTTGCAGTTGTCAGTGTAGCGGTGCTTTTTTGCTGTGTGAATTATCTGCAGCTCAAATCAGACCTTACAGGCAAAATGAAGACCGTCGCAGCTCTGGAGACCGAATTATCTCAGGTAAAAGAAGACAACAATGCATACGAAAGTCAGGTGACTTCCGATGTAGACCTGAATACCATCAAGAAACTCGCAATCGGCCGGCTGGGTATGAATTATCCGACAGATGACCAGAAAAAGACATACAGCATGCCGAGTAACAGTTATGTAAGACAGTATCAGGATGTGAATTAAGCAAGAGGTGAGAATTTGAGTAATACCAGACAGAGGAATCACAGGAAACCTCAGAGAAAAATTAATCACTTAATGAGAGGAAAGCTAGTAGGACTATTCGCGGTAGTGTTACTAGCTTTAGTTTGTTTGCTGGGGCGGATCACATACATCAATGCCATAAGCGGACAAAAATACAAGAAACAGGTGCTGACACAGGCGCAGCAGAAATACGAGAGTAATGTGCTTCCGGCCAAACGTGGTGATATTTACGACCGGAACGGCAACATTCTTGCAACGAGCCAGAAGGTTTACAATGTGATTCTGGATTGCAAAACCGTCAATTCCGATGAGGATTATGTAGAGCCTACTGTGAGGGCGCTGGTGGATGTTCTTGGGCTGGACGAAAAAGATATTCGTTCGAAGCTTTCGGCAGAAGATACAAAAAACAGCCAGTACCAGATCATCAAAAAACAGATTTCCATGGATGAAAAGAAAGCATTTGAAGATTATCAGACACCGGGAGAGGACAGCGAACTCTCAGATGCACAGAAAGCAGAGCGCAGCAATGTCAAGGGTGTATGGTTTGAAGAAGATTATCTTCGTACGTATCCTTTTAATGATCTTGCATGCGATACAGTAGGATTTACTCTGGCACGTGACACCGCCGATGTAGGTCTGGAAAGCTACTATAACAGTACTCTGATGGGCGCTGATGGCCGTCAGTATGGATATATCAATGACAATTCCGATGTAGAGCAGACAATCATCGATCCAAAAGACGGACAGAGTATAGTCACTTCACTGGATGTCGGTGCACAGCAGATTGTTGAAAAATATGTCAACGGATTTAAAACTGCAATGGGAGCCAAGAACATCGGTGTGATCGCAATGAAGCCTTCGACGGGTGAGATCATTGCCATGGATGGCGGGGACCGTTATGATCTGAATAATCCGCGTGATCTGTCCGGTAAACACAGTAAAGAAGAAATCGCCGCGATGAATGATGAGGAGACGGTAGAAGCACTGAACTCCATGTGGAGCAATTTCTGCATTACCGAGACCTATGAGCCGGGCTCAGTAGTAAAACCGATCGTCATGGCAGGAGCGCTTGAAAAGGGTAAGATTTCCGAGTCAGATACATTCAACTGTGACGGTGGACAGACTTTTGGTGCAAATGGTGATACGTACATCAAGTGTGCGGTATGGCCGGATGCACATGGAACAGAAGCTCTCCGAGATGTAATTGCAAACTCCTGTAATGATGCAATGATGCAGATTGCAGCAAAAATGGGAACAGAGCAGTTCCTGAAAGCACAGACGTTATTTAACTTCGGATCCCGTACGGGAATCGATCTTCCGAATGAAGGATCCGGTGTAATTCATACAGAAGAAACAATGGGAGAGACTGAGCTTGCCTGCTCTGCATTCGGACAGGGATTTACCTGTACGATGCTCCAGGAGATCAATGCAATGTGTTCGGTTATTAACGGCGGTTCCTATTATCAGCCGCATCTCGTGACAGAAATTCGTGACAGCAACGGTTCCACGATCAAAAAGATCGATCCGATTTTGATGAAACAGACTGTATCTTCTGAGATTTCCGCAGATATCCGTTCTTACATGGAAGCCAGTGTGCAGGAAGGTACCAGCCGGACATCCAAGGTAGAGGGATACAGTTCAGGTGGTAAGACCGGTACAGCAGAAAAACTTCCGCGAGGCAACGGCAAATATCTGGTTTCTTTTATTACATTTGCACCGGTAGATGATCCGCAGGTACTTCTCTATGTGGTTGTAGATGAACCGAACACAGAAGATCAGGCAGACAGTAAATATCCGCAGTATATCGCACAGGGTATTCTTTCTGAACTTCTTCCGTACCTGAATGTCACTCCGGATGAATCCGAAGACGGAAGTGTGCCGGAGACAGAACTCTGGGAAAAATTTAAGGGAAATCTGGTGGATGTATCCGGAAGTAGCGTGGATGAGCAGGGGAATCTGGTAGACGGAAACGGAAACCGTGTGGATCTGGAAGGCAACCGTATCGATGAGAATGGCTATCTGTTGGATGACAACGGAGAGCACAAGCTTGACGATAACGGTCAGTATATTTTATCTACACACATTATCACTTCGACAGGTGATTCATCATCCGGAGACACACTGAAAGAGTCAATCTCTGATACAAATGTACCGGCACCACCTGAAGAGGATGAATCTGAAACAACAGAAAACAACGATATGGAAAGTGAAGGAATCACCAACGAAGAGGCCGGACTTGACTAAAGAAAATAACAGAAGTATCCTCCGGGAATGTGTCATATATTATTATGACATTGCCCGGGGGATTTTTTGTGCAAAAAAAGAATGTATTTTATAAAAAAAATTATACTTTTCACAAAAGAAAAGTATGGATCGTTTTTTTGCTATGCATGGCGATGACAGTGGGACTCATCGGAAGGCTGGTCTATCTGATGGGATTCCGCTCGGATTATTATTACGAAAAAGCGGAGGATCTGCATGAGAGGGAGCGCGACATCAAAGCTGCAAGAGGAAAGATCCTGGATACGACCGGAAAAGTACTTGCGGCGAACAAAACTGTATGTACGGTCTCGGTGATACACAGTCAGATAAAAGAGCCTGAAAAAATCATCCACCTGCTTACAGAAAAGCTGGGGATATCGGAAGAAACTGTACGCAAAAGGGTGGAAAAAATTTCTTCCATCGAGCGGATCAAAACAAATGTGGAGAAAGAGACCGGTGATGAGATCCGAAATGCCGGACTTGCCGGGATAAAAGTGGATGAAGACTATAAACGTTATTATCCGCTTGGGAGTCTGGCATCAAGGGTATTGGGATTTACCGGCGGTGATAATCAGGGTATTATCGGTCTGGAAGTGGAGTATGATGAAATTCTGAAAGGAGAAGCAGGCAAGATTCTGACGACGACAGATGCCAGAGGGATTGAACTGGACGGAATCGGTGAAAACAGAGAAGAACCACAGCAGGGATACAATCTTCGGATCAGTCTGGATGCATGTATTCAGGAATATACGGAGCAGGCAGCAAAAAAAGTCATGGAAGAAAAGCAGGCAGAACGCGTGTCAATTCTGCTTATGAATCCGCAGAACGGAGAAATTTATGCCTGTGTCAATGTGCCGGAATTTGACCTGAACGAGCCGTTTACACTGAATACAGATGTCAGTACTGATGGAATGAGTGAAAAAGAAAAACAGGATCTGCTCAATCAGATGTGGCGGAATCCCTGTCTGAACGATACATATGAACCGGGTTCCACATTTAAGATCATCACGATGTCTGCAGGGCTTGCGGCAGGTGTTGTTTCTGTCAATGATTCTTTTTACTGTCCGGGCTATAAGCTGGTAGAAGACCGGCGGATCCATTGTGCGAACCGGCGGGGACACGGAGCACAGAATTTCGTGCAGGGAGCGGAAAATTCCTGTAACCCTGTGTTTATTGAGGTGGGACTGCGCCTCGGAGTAAATAAATATTACAGTTATTTCCGGCAGTTTGGCCTTTTGAAGAAAACTGGCATTGACCTTCCGGGGGAAGCGGGTACGATCATGCACAGGATGGAAAATATGGGGGAGGTGGAGCTGGCGACTGTTTCTTTCGGGCAGTCGTTTCAGATCACGCCGATCCAGCTTGCGACAACTGTAAGTTCCCTGATCAATGGAGGACGTCGCATCACTCCGCATTTTGGCGTGGCGGTTGAGAGCCCGGGAGGAGGAACAGTCAGAGAACTTGAATATCCGGTGGAGACAGGAATTCTGCCGGAGGAGATTTCAGCGACCGTGCGTATGATACTGGAAAAAGTTGTATCCGAAGGTTCAGGCAAAAATGCTGCGATCGAGGGATATCGGATCGGAGGTAAGACAGCAACTTCCCAGACACTTCCACGAAGCGCAAACCGTTATATTTCTTCGTTTCTCGGTTTTGCACCAGCCGATGCTCCCAAGATACTGGCACTTTGCATTATCCATGATCCGCAGGGAATCTATTATGGAGGCACGATCGCGGCGCCGGTCGTCAGGAGCATTTTTGAAAATGTACTTCCATATCTTGGAATCGACCGGCAAAAAACAGTGGAAATCACAGACAGTCCGGCACGTGAGGGTTGATAAATCCATGTAAAAGCCTTATAATCAAACGTGATAAAAAACGAAAGAATGATAAGAGGTGTGAGGATGAATATTCAAGTTGTATTCTCGGTACTGATCTCATTTGCGATCAGTGTGATTCTGGGACCGATCGTCATCCCGTTTCTGAGAAGACTCAAGATGGGACAGACGGAGCGTGTAGAAGGTGTACAGTCACATTTGAAGAAGGCAGGTACTCCGACCATGGGGGGTGTGATCTTCCTGATTGCAGCCGTAGTGACGACCCTGTTTTATGCAAAGGATTATCCGAACGTGATTCCGGTACTGTTTCTGACACTGGGATTTGGTATCATCGGTTTTCTGGATGATTATCTCAAGGTAGTCCTGAGACGTTCTGATGGTCTTCTGGCATGGCAGAAATTCGGTCTTCAGGTTGTTGTAACCGGAATCTTTGTATATTATATACTGAACTATACAAATGTGGATCTTGCGATGCGTATCCCGTTCTGGCCGAATCATTATCTGAATCTCGGCTGGCTGGCGATCCCGGTTCTTTTCTTTGCTGTGATCGGTACCGTAAACGGTGTAAATTTTACAGACGGACTTGACGGTCTGGCATCCAGCGTAACGCTGATCGTTGCAGTTTTCTTTACTGTTGTTTCCATTGGTATCGGAAGTGGTATCGAGCCGGTGACAGGAGCGGTAGTCGGAGGACTGATGGGATTCCTTCTGTTCAATGTATATCCGGCAAGAGTTTTTATGGGTGATACAGGATCTCTGGCTTTGGGCGGATTTGTTGCGGGGGCTGCTTACATGATGCAGATGCCGCTGTTTATTCTGCTGATCGGACTGATCTATCTTGTAGAAGTGCTGTCTGTTATGATTCAGGTTACGTATTTTAAGGCAACTCACGGAAAACGTATCTTCAAGATGGCGCCGATCCATCATCACTTTGAATTGTGTGGATGGTCAGAGACAAGAATTGTTGCCGTATTTTCTGTGATCACCGCAGTTATGTGTCTGATCGCACTTCTGGCAATGTAAATGTCACAAGGAGGAATTATTATGAATTTACAGGGAAAAAAGGTGCTTGTATTCGGTTCCGGCAAAAGCGGGATCGGTGCAGCCGAGCTTCTCGGACAGGTTGGTGCAGAGCCGGTCATTTATGATGGAAATGCAGACCTCGACAAAGAAGCTGTAGTACATAAAGTAAAACACTGCAAAGATATCAGCGTATATGCGGGAGAGCTTCCGGAAGAAGTAAGAAAAGCACTGGATCTGGTTGTATTAAGTCCCGGTGTACCGACTGACATTCCGATCGTAAAGAGCTTTTATGAGCAGGGGCTTCCGGTCTGGGGAGAAGTCGAGCTTGCTTATCGCACAGGTAAGGGAAGAGTGCTTGCAATTACCGGAACAAACGGTAAGACAACGACAACTGCACTGCTTGGTAAGATCATGAGAGATGCAGAAGATTCTGTTTTTGTTGTCGGAAATATCGGAACCCCATATACTTCCAAAGCACTGGAGATGCAGGATAATACTACGACAGTAGCGGAGATCAGCAGTTTTCAGCTTGAGACAATCGAAGAATTTGCACCGAAGGTCAGCGCAATCCTTAATATCACTGAAGACCATCTGAACAGACATCATACGATGGAAGAATATATCCGTGTAAAAGAACTGATCGTTAAGAACCAGACAGCGGATGATTTCTGTATCCTGAACTATGAAGATCCGGTCCTTCGTGAGTTTGGTCAGAATGTTACTCCGAAGGTTGTATATTTCTCAAGTGTACGCAAGCTTGAAGAGGGAATTTATCTGGATGGTGATCAGATCATCCTGAAAACTTCCGAAGAAGAGATTCCGCTGGTGCATACCGGAGAACTCAAACTTCTCGGACAGCACAATTTCGAAAACGTCATGGCTGCATCTGCAATGGCATATTACGCAGGCGTTCCGGTGGAGAGCATCCGTAAGAGCATCTGTGAATTTACTGCAGTGGAGCATCGTATCGAATATGTAACAGAGAAAAATGGCGTTGCATATTATAACGATTCCAAGGGAACCAATCCGGATGCTGCGATCAAAGGCATTCAGGCAATGAACCGTCCGACACTTCTGATCGGCGGTGGTTATGACAAAGGTTCCGGCTATGATGAATGGCTGAATGCGTTCGACGGCAAAGTACGTTATCTGGTACTGATCGGCCAGACACGCGACAAGATCAAAGAGGCAGCAGAGCGCCTCGGTGTATGTCCGTGCATCTTATGTGAAAACCTTGAAGAGGCAGTAAAGGTATGTGCAGAAAAGGCAAATCCGGGAGATGCCGTTCTTCTTTCACCGGCATGTGCAAGCTGGGGACAGTTTGACAACTATGAACAGCGCGGAGATATGTTTAAAGAATATGTCAGAAACCTGTAATCGCTGTGACAAGGCAATAAATATTGATTTCATAAGACCAGATTCCGCTTGGAAATGAACGGGATCTGGTCTTTTGCATATAATAACAGCAAGAGTCCCTGAGGGAGTGGAATGTTTGGATGAAATTCACGTAATCGGGGGAAAATGTCTTCATGGAAATATAACCGTTCAGGGTTCTAAAAATACAGTGCTGCCGTTGATGGCGGGAGCGCTTCTTTATCGTGGCATCAATGTACTGAAAGCCTGTCCGCGAATTACGGATGTTTTTTATATGGAAGAAATTTTACGTGCGCTGGGGGCGGAAACATGGTGGGAAGACCATGATCTGTATCTGGACTGTACCCATGCAGACGGAAGTCATGTGCCGGAAATATACAGCGGCAGGATGCGCAGTTCAATCATTCTTCTGGGACCGATTCTTGCCAGAAATCATCAGGCGGAGATAGGCTATCCGGGCGGCTGTGTGATCGGGAAGCGACCGGTGGATCTTCATCTTTATGTATTAAGGCGTTTTGGGGCGGAAATAAAAGAAGAAGAGAAAAAAATAACGGTCTCCTGTAAAAAGCTTTGCGGGACGGAAATCGTTTTTTCGAAAAGGAGTGTCGGGGCAACAGAACAGGCGATTCTGTGTGCGACGCTTTCAAAAGGTACTACCACTCTTCGAAACTGTGCCAGAGAGCCGGAAATCGTATGGCTCTGCCGTTTTCTGAATGCAATGGGGGCAAAGATCGAAGGAGCAGGAGAGGATTGTATCTGCATCGAGGGAACAGAAAAACTTTGTGGTACGAAGATGCAGATTCCGGCGGACCGGATCGTGACCGGTACGTATCTCTGCGCAGCCGCCGCTACCAGAGGACACATCGTGATCGAGAATGCACCGGAGGGGGAACTGGATACCTTCCTTCAAGTATATAGGAAAATGGGTGGACAATATGAATGGAACAGTGGTAAACTAATAGCGGACGGAAGCCGGGTATGTTTTTCCCTTCCGTTTCTGGAGACAGAGGTCTATCCGGGATTCCCCACAGATCTGCAGTCACCGCTTCTGGCGGTTCTGGCAACTGTTCCCGGTAAAAGCATAATAAAAGAAAATATATTTGAAAACCGTTTTAAGGTCTGCCATGAACTACGCAAAATGGGCGCAGATATTCGGGTGGACGGAAACACAGCAATTGTCTGTGGAGGAAAGCTGCATGGAAACTGTGTTTATGCAGAGGAACTGCGGGGAGGCGCGGCACTTCTGGTGGCGGCGCTTGCAGCAGAAGGAAGTTCTGTGATACGCGACTGTTCTTTTATCCGGCGCGGATATGAGGACATAGGCGGCGACCTTAAGAAATTAGGCGGTTTGATAACAGAGGATACAGGTACTGTTTTTTATGAGAACATCCAATTATAAAAAAATTAAATTCACAAAAAGTGCAGCGAAAAAGACCGGGCTGGCAGTTGGGGCAATTCTGCTCGCTGGGATTATTTTTTTCTTTTCTTTTTTTCATGTAACGCATGTCGAAGTTATGGAAAATACCCACTACAGTAAGAAAGAGCTGAAAAAAATGATTCTGACAGGGGCTTTTTCATCGAATTCGATACTGGCACCGATCACATGCTCCAAAGCAAAAGTGGAGAATGTGCCGTATGTGGAATCGTATTCCGTCAGTCGTTCCGGAAGAAATTCCATCGTGATTGGTGTGAAAGAAAAAAATGTGGTCGGCTGTATTCCATATCTTGACAGTTATATTTATTTTGATCGTAATGGCAAATTTATCGAAAGCAGCAGGACGAGAGATGAATCTGTGCCGTATTTCGAGGGCATTACCGTCAAGAAGACCGTTATGAACGAGAAACTTCCGATCAAGGATGCGGTATTGAATACAGCAATTGCGTTATCTACGATCTTTGCAAAAAATGATATGACACCGGATTATATTGAGCTGGATGAAGATTACTCGATTAATCTGATATACGGCGACATTACGGTAAAACTAGGAAAGGACCGCTATCTGGAAGATAAGATGAACCGAACGATCGCAATCCTTCCGCAGATCACCGGCGAGAAGGGAATCCTTCATATGGAAAATGTCACGGAATCTTCCAAGACCGTTACCTTTGAGAAGGAAGAGGAAGAAGTGACAGCCGAGAACTGGACAGGCGGTTACGACGAGAATGGCGATTATACTGGTGACGGTGAATATGATGAGAATGGCAAATACGTCGGAGCGAAACCGAAGACAGAGCTTGATTATGCAAAAGAAAACTGGATCGGTGGTTATGATGAAGAAGGCGATTATACAGGTTCCGGTGAATATGACGCGGATCTGAACTACGTTGGCGCAGAACCGACACAGGAACTGATCGACAGTTTCGGAGACTGGAAGGGCGGCTACAACGAATCCGGCGGCTTCGACGGTGTCAGCGAGTATGACCGGGACGGCAATTATGTAGGGCCGATGCCGGACAATGCGGGAAGCAGCGGTACGGATTCCACAGACAGTTCTGATGAGTCTGAAAACGATAACTCGGATGAAACGGATGAAGACCAGGATTATTCAGAAGATGACAGTTACAGCGATGAGTCTGACGGAGAATATGATGGATGGGATTCCGGATACTCAGATGAAAGTGATTACGAATAGCCGTACATGGCGAATAATCGTGAAAAAAGTATAAAAAAACCAAAATAGTGGTTGATTAATTCAAAAAAAAAATATATGATATATCTATATGTAGCCTGATACGCTAATGTCAGGAAAATAAAGGAGGAAGTACATTGTTAGAGATTATGTCGAATGAAGCTGAGTCCTCCGCTAAGATTATTGTAATCGGCGTGGGCGGAGCTGGAAATAATGCAGTAAACAGAATGGTTGAAGAAGCCATCGGAGGAGTTGAATTTGTTGGTGTAAACACTGATAAACAGGCTCTGACACTTTGCAAGGCTCCAACAGTACTTCAGATTGGTGAAAAGATTACAAAGGGTCTCGGCGCAGGCGCACAGCCGGAAGTTGGCCAGAAGGCAGCCGAGGAGAGCATAGAAGAAGTTAAACAGTTGATCGAAGGCGCTGACATGGTATTCGTTACCTGTGGTATGGGCGGTGGTACTGGTACAGGTGCTGCTCCGGTAATCGCAGCGGCAGCCAAAGAAATGGGAATCCTCACCGTAGGTGTTGTTACGAAGCCTTTCCGTTTTGAAGCAAAGACACGTATGAACAATGCTCTTTCCGGAATCGAAAATCTGAAGAAAGCTGTTGATACACTGATCGTCATCCCGAATGACAAATTACTGGAGATCGTAGATCGCCGTACAACGATGCCGGAAGCACTCCGCAAAGCAGACGAAGTTCTGCAGCAGGCAGTTCAGGGCATCACAGACCTGATCAATCTGCCGGCACTGATCAACCTTGACTTTGCCGATGTACAGACAGTTATGACAGATAAAGGTATTGCACATATCGGTATCGGAGAAGCAAGAGGAGACGACAAAGCCATGGAAGCTGTTCAGCAGGCAGTAGCTTCCCCGCTTCTTGAGACAACCATCAAGGGAGCGACTCATGTTATCATCAATATTTCCGGTGATATTTCTCTTATGGATGCAAACGATGCAGCAAGCTATGTACAGGAACTGACAGGTGAAGACGCAAACATCATCTTTGGTGCCATGTATGATGATTCTGTTGCAGATTATGCAAGAATCACAGTTATTGCTACCGGATTATCCGATACAACAGCAAAGACAACTCCATTTGGAAGTAGAAGTAATACGACACCATTTACCGTACGTAAATCCACAACAGGTTCTGTAGCACCGGCTGGCAATATGACTATGCCAAGCTTCAGCCTTCCGACTATGAACAGTGGTTCTTACACAGGTAAAGTTCCGACCAGCACTGTACAGAAAAAGGATATCCAGATTCCGGATTTCTTAAGAAACAGATAAATTAATTCGACAGACAAAGAGACGCTGCTGATACAGCGTCTCTTTTTTGGCATTACATCATGGTATTTGATTTTCAGCACTTACAGGCAAAGGTGCTGCATTTTGTTTCGTTGCAGCCATCGGTACTGCATCCTGCTACATTAATGGAGGAGGCGGTACATTTACATTTGTTGTTGTAGGTGCATTCCTGTGCTTTGCAGTCGATGTTGATCTTTTCGCAGCCGCAGTGTTCGGCACCGCTGTTTTGCATGGCTGCAGTTGTACGGTCGCGGAAACTGCCACAGCTTGTTTCATCAGCACGGTGTGCGTTGTCACCGGTGATCTCGATATCACCGCGAGAACAGAGTTTGTTGTCGTTGTAAATACATTTTGTTGCAGAACAGTTCAGAATAGTCATGTTTGTAACCTCCTTATTGATCAGATAAAATGACATAATCATAAAGATCCATGCAAAAAGTAGTATTTGCAGGTCGAAGAAAAATATACAAAAAATAATATAATAAAAAACTTGACATCATATAAAAGACATGATATCTTATATAAGTACGTGGAGAAAACAAAGCAGAGTTACACTCTCACCTCAGCGCACGTGTTGATGCGGCTCGGGTTTATATATCGCAGCACAGCAGTTAATGCTGTAGATGTCACATGATTTTTTGTGCGTCTGGATATAGTAGAGTGTGGAGTCTGTCCATACTCTTTTTTGTTTTCGCAAACGCAGAGGGTGACTTGAGAGTCAGGTTTATCATTTACAGGTATGGAGGTGTACTACAATTAGCAATTTAATGATTAACGAACAGATCAGAGACAAAGAAGTGCGTTTGATCGGACCGGACGGAGCACAGCTCGGTATCGTGTCTTCCAGAGAAGCATTTGCAAAGGCACAGGAGGCCGGACTTGATCTTGTAAAGATCGCGCCACAGGCAAAACCACCGGTGTGCAAGATTATCGATTACGGTAAATATCGTTATGAGCTTTCCCGTAAGGAAAAAGAAGCTAAGAAAAAACAGAAAACAATCGACATCAAGGAAGTACGTCTTTCTCCTAACATTGATACAAATGACCTGAAGACAAAAGTCAATGCAGCGAGAAAATTCCTCTCCAAGGGAGACCGCGTAAAAGTCACATTACGTTTCCGCGGAAGAGAGATGGCACATATGTCAAGCAGCAAACATGTTCTGGATGATTTTGCAGAACTTCTCACAGACATCGCAGTCGTAGAGAAAGCTCCGAAAATCGAAGGAAGAAGCATGACCATGTTCCTCAGTGAAAAGCGTTAAGCAGTTATCAGAGATAACGTGTTTCACACACATATTTATGATAATATAAAATAAAAAACAGAACCACGAATTAAGGAGGATTTTATTATGCCTAAGATTAAAACCTGTAGAGCAGCAGCAAAACGTTTCAAAAAAACCGGAACCGGAAAAATCATGAGAAATAAAGCTTACAAGAGCCATATCTTAACAAAGAAATCTCAGAAGAGAAAGAGAAATCTGAGAAAAGCTACTGTTGTAGATTCTACAAACCTTAAGAACATTAAGAAAGCACTGCCGTATTTATAATAAGCAGCGGACGATATCGGAAGACGAACAGGAGGAAAATAAGAAATGGCAAGAATTAAAGGCGGATTAAACGCAAAGAAAAGACATAACCGTACATTAAAACTGGCAAAGGGTTACAGAGGAGCCCGTTCCAAACAGTATAGAGTAGCAAAACAGTCTGTAATGAGAGCACTTGCAAGCTCCTATGCAGGACGTAAACAGAAAAAACGTCAGTTCAGACAGCTCTGGATCGCTCGTATCAACGCAGCAGCAAGAATGAACGGACTTTCCTACAGCAAAATGATGCACGGACTGAAAGTTGCAAACGTTGACATCAACAGAAAAATGCTTGCAGAACTTGCAGTAAACGATGCAGAAGGATTTGCAGCACTTGCTGAAATTGCTAAAAAAGCAGTTGCATAATAGCTGATTATATGAATAAAAGACCGCAGCGCCGCGATCGGACTGCGGTCTTTTTTTATAATTAAAAATGTCCGTATAAGAAAGACAGTGGTTTTTGCTGAATAAACAAATTCTAAAGAAATTCTAAAATTTTGCTTGCAATCGTAGAAACTGAATGCTATAATCAACTACATTAAAGCTTTAGCAAATGAAAGTAAAGCGAGCTGATTATAAGATAGGAGGATCTTATTATGAAAAATATGAAAAAAGTACTTGCTGTAACAGCAGCAGTAGCTATGACAGCAGCAATGATGCCGACGGCTGTATTTGCGGATGATGCGGAGACATTCAAGATCGGTGTAATCGGACCTATGACAGGTGACAACGCACAGTATGGTCTTGGTGTATACCACGCAGCACAGGTTGCAGCAGAAGAAATCAACGCAAACGGTGGATTCAACGGATACAACGTAGAAATTCTTGACGCAGGTGATGATCAGGCTGACCCGGAGAAGGCAGTAAATGCATACAATGACCTTCTTGACAAAGGAATGCAGATGCTTTGCGGAACTGTAACATCCGGTTCCTGTATTGCAGTCGGAGCAGAAGCAGCAGAAAGCACATTCATGTTTACACCATCTGCAACAGCAGTGGACAGTATTACAGCAGGAAGCAACGAATTCCGTATGTGCTTCACAGACCCTGCACAGGGAACAAAATCCGCACAGTACATCGGTGAGCATAGTCTTGCTACAAAGGTAGCAGTTCTCTATGATTCATCCGCAGACTACAACTCAGGTATCAACGATGCGTTCGTTGCAGCAGCAGAAGAAAACGGTCTGGAAATTGTAGCTGATGAAGCATACACAGCAGACAGCAACACAGACTTCTCTGTACAGCTTAAGAAAATCAAAGACAGCGGCGCAGAACTTCTGTTCCTTCCTAACTACTATGCAGACAATGCTCTGATTCTTCAGCAGGCACATGATGCAGGTATGGACGACGTTAAGAAATTCGGTGTAGACGGTATGGACGGTATTCTTGGAGTAGAAAACTTCGATACATCTCTTGCAGAAGGCGTTATGCTTCTGACACCATTCTCTGCTACATCAGAAGATGAGAAATCTCAGGCATTCGTTAAAGCATACGAAGATGCTAACAAAGATGAGGTTCCGAACCAGTTCGCAGCAGATACATATGATGTAGTCTATGCAATGAAAGCAGCAGCAGATGCAGCTGAGATCACACCGGATATGTCCAACGAAGACATCAGCGCAGCTATGTCTGAGGCAATGCTGAGTGTAGAGCTTGATGGTCTTACCGGTAAAGCAAAATGGACAGAAGACGGCGAGTGCGATAAAGAGCCAAAAGCTTTCGAAATCCAGGACGGCGCTTACGTAGAAATGGAATAATCAGATTAAAATAATGTAATCAGAGGACGGGGGACGGATGCCTGTTATCACAGGGCCGTTCCCCTTTCTTGCGCTAATATGACAACTATTTAAAGAGGTGCATTATGAGTTTTTTATCCTATTTAAAAGATGGAATCAGCCTGGGCAGTATCTATGCGATCATTGCCCTGGGGTATACAATGGTATACGGTATCGCTAAAATGCTGAACTTCGCTCATGGTGATGTCATCATGGTCGGTGCATATGTGATCCTTACCGCTGTTACCAGAGGAGGCATGTCTCCGGTGCTGGCTGTTGCACTTTCTGTAATCTTCTGTACCGTTCTTGGTATGGTGATCGAGAAAGTAGCGTACAGCCCGCTTCGTAAGGCGTCATCCAACCTGGCTGTACTGATCACAGCGATTGGTGTCAGCTATTTGCTTCAGAATCTGGCACTTTTGATCTTCGGTGCAGATGCCAAGAGTTTTGTAACTGTTATTGATGTACCGTCAGTGTCTTTATTTGACGGACAGCTTGTTATTAAGGGAATTACGATCGTAACAATCCTGAGTTGTATTGTGATTATGGCTGGTCTGATGCTTTTTGTACAGAAGACAAAACCGGGACGTGCCATGCAGGCCGTTTCTGAAGACCGTGACGCAGCACAGCTCATGGGTGTCAATGTCAATGCGACAATTTCGATGACATTTGCAATCGGTTCCGGACTTGCAGCAATTGCCGGACTTCTTCTCTGTCAGACCTACCCGACACTGACTCCATATACAGGCGCCATGCCTGGTATTAAGGCATTCGTAGCAGCCGTATTTGGTGGTATCGGATCCATTCCGGGAGCCATGGTCGGCGGTATTCTTCTCGGCGTGATCGAGATCTTCGGTAAAGCCTATATCTCTTCTCAGGTTGCAGATGCGATCTGTTTTGCGGTTCTGATCGTGGTACTTCTTGTAAAACCTACCGGACTGTTCGGAAAGAACATCCAGGAGAAAGTATAAGGGGTGGTCAGAATGAAAAAAACAATGAACAAAACAACAAAAAACAATTTTATCAACTATGGAATTGTAATCGCAATTTTTGTGATCGTAGAGATCCTTTCCGGAACAGGAAATCTCTCAAGACTTCTTACAGGTCTGCTGGTTCCGCTTTGCGTTTATACGATTGCGGCAATCTCTCTGAACCTGGTTGTAGGTTTTTCCGGTGAGCTGAGCCTTGGCCATGCAGGATTCATGTGCGTTGGTGCATATTCCAGTGCATTATTTTCTCACATAGCAAGTGATATCCCGCAGGTGCCGAGATTTATCCTTGCAATTCTGATCGGTGCAGCAGTAGCAGCAGTGTTTGGTGTGATCATCGGTATCCCGGTACTTCGCCTTCGTGGTGACTACCTCGCAATCGTAACGCTGGCATTCGGTGAGATTATCAAAAACCTGATCAATATCCTGTATGTCGGTTTTGATGAAAACGGACTTCATGTTGCAACAAGTTCTGCAAATCTCAAGCTTGCAGCAGGCGGCAAACAGATCCTCAAAGGTGCACTTGGTATTTCAGGAACAGGTGCTCTTTATAAAGACGTAAAGCATTATTTCTTCCCGATCGGAATCATTCTGGTATTGCTTACGCTGTTTATCGTACAGAACCTGGTAAACTCCAGAAGCGGACGTGCGATCATGGCAACCAGAGATAACCGTATTGCGGCAGAATCTGTAGGTATTGATGTGACGAAGTTCAAACTTCTTGCATTTACTATTTCAGCAGCTCTTGCAGGTGTTGCAGGCGTACTGTATGCACATAACCTTTCTATGTTAAAGGTATCCGGATTTGACTACAATATGTCTATCCTGATTCTGGTATATGTCGTGCTTGGTGGAATCGGAAACTTAAGAGGTTCTATGATCGCAACGATCATCCTCTATGCACTTCCGGAACTTCTCCGTGGATTTGCAAACTACCGTATGCTGATCTATGCGATTGTCCTGATCGTTATGATGCTCTTTAACTGGGCACCGGCAGCAAGAAACTGGAGAGCTCGTACCATGGAAAAAATCAGAGGCACTAAGAACAAAAAGGAGGCAGCTTAACTATGGCAATGTTAGAGGTAAATCATCTGGCTATCCAGTTCGGCGGTCTTCGTGCGGTTGACGGATTTAACGTATCCATCGAAAAAGGTCAGCTGTATGGTCTGATCGGACCGAACGGTGCCGGTAAAACAACAATTTTCAACCTTCTTACAGGTGTGTACAAACCGACAGAAGGTATCATCAAGCTTGACGGACAGGATATCACAGGAAAGAGTACGATCGAGATCAACAAAGCAGGTATCGCACGTACTTTCCAGAACATCCGTCTGTTTAAGGATATGCCGGTTCTTGACAATGTTAAGGTCGGACTTCACAATCATCATTCTTATTCTACACTGACCGGAATCTTAAGACTTCCGAAATATCACAAAGTAGAAAAAGAAATGAACGAAAAAGCAATGGAGATCCTTAAGGTATTTGACCTCGACAAAGAAGCCGATACACTTGCAGGAAACCTTCCATATGGTAAGCAGCGTAAGCTTGAGATCGCCAGGGCACTGGCTACCAATCCGAAGCTTCTTCTTCTGGATGAGCCGGCAGCAGGTATGAACCCGAATGAAACACAGGAACTGATGGATACCATCCGTTTTGTACAGAAACATTTTGATATGACCATTCTTCTGATCGAGCATGATATGAAACTGGTTGGAGGTATCTGTGAAGAGGTAACCGTACTGAACTTCGGACAGGTGCTTGCACAGGGCGAAACACTGAAGGTTCTGAAAGATCCGGCAGTTGTTACTGCATATCTGGGAGAATAGGAGGAAGATCAAATGTCAATGTTGGAAGTAAAAGATCTCCAGGTTTATTATGGTGTCATCCAGGCATTGAAGGGGATTTCCTTTCATGTAGAACAGGGAGAAGTTATCGCACTGATCGGTGCAAACGGAGCAGGTAAAACAACGACACTGCAGACACTGACCGGAATCATTCCGGCAAAAGCAGGAAGCATCAGCTTTGGAGGCAAAGAACTTACAAAGACACCTGCACATAAGATCGTTGAGATGGGTATGGCGCACGTACCGGAAGGAAGACGTGTCTTTGCAGATATGTCTGTATATGAAAACCTTCTGATGGGAGCCTACACAAGAAAAGATAAAAATGAGATCGCACAGAGTCTTGAAATGGTATACAAGAGATTCCCGCGTCTGAAAGAACGTACAGGACAGCGTGCCGGTACACTTTCCGGTGGTGAGCAGCAGATGCTTGCAATGGGACGTGCGCTGATGAGCAAACCAAAGATCATTCTGATGGATGAGCCGTCCATGGGTCTGTCTCCGATCTTTGTAAATGAGATTTTTGATATTATCAAAGAAGTAAGTGAAAGTGGCACAACCGTTCTTCTGGTTGAGCAGAACGCAAAAAAAGCCCTTTCCATTGCTGACAGAGCGTATGTTCTTGAGACAGGAAGTATCACTCTGGAAGGAAAAGCAGATGATCTGCTTCATGATGAATCTGTCCAGAAAGCATATCTGGGAGAATAAGGAGGAATCGATATGGATCAGGTTGTAATCACAATCGCAAGACAGTATGGAAGCGGCGGACGTACCGTAGGTAAAATGCTGGCAGAACGTCTGGGAATCTCTTTTTATGACAAACAGATCATTCAGATGGCATCTGATGAGAGCGGAATAGACGTGAAGCTTTTTGGTAAAGTTGAAGCGGGAGACAAAGTCAAAAGTTCTCTTTTCGGAAGTAAAGACAGCATTTACAAAGGTGGGCTGCATCAGCCGGGTAGCAAGGATTTCATCTCTGATGAAAACCTGTTTAATTATCAGGCGAAGGTAGTGAATGATCTTGCGGAAAAAGAATCCTGCGTTATCGTAGGACGCTGCGTAAACTATGTATTTAAAGATCGTCCGAATACATTACGCGTATTCATCCATGCGCCCTGGGAATTTCGTGTGGAGAAGGCTTCTGAGAAGATTTCCGGATCAAGAGAAGATGTCGAGAAATTCCTTCTCAAAGATGACAAGCGCAAACAGGATTACTACCGTAAGTTTGCGGGCGGTATCTGGAACGATGCGACAAACTACGATCTCTGTCTGAACAGCGGAAAGCTTGGATTTGAGAAATGTGTGGATGCGATCGAGGCACAGCTTAAGATTATGTTGAATAAATAAAGAAAATGGCACTGGAGGCTTTTTATCTTCCGGTGCTTTTTTTGCGCATTCTTTCATATACTGAACAGAGCTTGAATCTGAAAATCAAAGAAAGCCCGGGAACCTTAATGAAAAAAAGAAAAGTATGTGTTTTACTGATTTTGATAGTGGTATTTGTGCTTGCTGTCGGCTGGAAGCGTACAGATCCGGAAGTTCGGCATACTTCCGGAAAAGCGATCGCAGAAAATATAGCAGGTCAGGGGATGCTCAGGCTGGTAGAACAGTCAGTGGAACATCCAAAAGCTGCACTGACCTTTGATGACGGACCGGATGCACGGTATACCAGCGTGCTGCTTGACGGACTGCGCGCAAGAAATATAAAAGTCTCATTTTTTCTTCTGGGTGAAAAGGTAGAGCAGAATCCGGATCTGGTCAGGCGTATGCAGGAGGAGGGACATCTGGTCGGAAATCATACGTATCATCACGTGCAGCTTGATAAACTGAGTGATGCAAAAGCGAGAGAAGAAATCTTAAAGACGAACAACCTGATCTATGAAACAACGGGAACATATCCTCAGTATATGCGTCCTCCGTTCGGGGCGTGGAAAAAGAATCTGGAACTGCGTGTGGAGATGATGCCGGTATTCTGGACGATTGACACGCTGGACTGGAAGGTACAGAATACGGAACAGATCATAAAGACTGTAGAGGAAAAGATAAAAGATGGCTCTATCATTCTGATGCATGATGAATATAAGACGACAGTAGAAGCAGCACTCAGACTTGCGGACAGTCTGAAAGAAAAAGGGTATGAGCTTGTCACGGTAGATGAGCTGATTATGCCGTAGCTTCCTGAGAATATTACAGACGGAAAACAACTGTTTGGGTTTTGATTGCTTTTTGTGGAGATTTTCGTTATACTGTTTATCAGAGACCGGTGTTATCCGGGGAAGAAAAAAAGGAGCGATACACATGGGACGTATTTTTGATATGAACAATAAATTTTTCAGGTTTATGAGTAAGGTGGCGGATCTGTGTATTCTGAATATTATCTGTGTGGTCTGTTGTATTCCGGTCATTACCGCAGGTGCATCGATCACGGCCATGTACTATGTGACACTGAAAATGGTACGTAACGAAGAAGCTTACATTGTAAGAAGCTTTTTTAAATCTTTTAAGCAGAATTTCAAACAGGCAACGATCATTAATTTGATCATGCTGCTGATCGGTTTGGTCCTTTATGTAGACCTGAATGTGTCAAAAGCAATGCAGGGAGGAGCCGGACAGATCTTTCATGTTATCTTTATGGCATTTGTGCTGATTTATTTTATCTTGTTTTTGTATGTATATCCGGTGCTTGCCAGATTTTATAACACGATCAAAAATACAATCAAAAATGCTTTGTTTATGGCAATCCGTCATCTTCCGTATACGGTTGTCATGGTGCTTATTGCTGTATGCCCGCTGTTACTTCTGCTTGTGAAAAGTTATCAGATACAGTCGACACTGTTTGTGTTGTTTCTGCTTATGGGATTTGCACTGATTGCATATTGTAATTCCTATTTCCTTGCGAAGATTTTTGACAACTATATGCCAAAAGAAGAAGCCGGGCAGGAAAGTGCAGGCGAGTCTGTATGAGTGAAAAGACGGTTGCAGGGCAGAGTATAAGAAACTGGAATGGCAAGCCGTATCATTCTCTGGACTATATGCTTAAGCAGACGTTTGGTGAAAAAGTCTACAAAGTGACTCTGAATGGCGGCATGTCCTGTCCGAACCGGGACGGTAAGCTGGGAATCCGGGGATGTATTTTCTGCAGTGCCGGAGGAAGCGGCGATTTTGCAGCAGATGCGGCACTTCCCATAACCGATCAGATTGACAGTCAGATCGAGATGCTTCGTGCGAAACGTCCGATTCACAAATATATTGCTTATTTTCAGGCATACACGAATACGTATGCACCGGTCGTATACCTTCGAAAGATTTTTACGGAGGCGATCCTTCATCCTTCCGTAGTAGCATTGTCCATCGGGACAAGACCGGACTGCATCGGAGATGAGGTTCTTGCCCTTCTGGATGAGCTTAATCAGATCAAGCCGGTGTGGATCGAACTGGGACTTCAGACGATACATGAGCGGACTGCCGCTTATATCCGAAGAGGATACCCGCTTTCCTGTTTTGAGGAGACAGTACATCGGCTCAGGTCACATGGAATACAGGTTATCGTTCATACGATACTGGGACTTCCGGGAGAATCTGATGCGGATATCCTTAAGACGATGGACTATCTGAACGGAAGAGATATACAGGGTATCAAGCTGCAGCTGCTGCATGTACTTCGTGGGACGGATCTGGCGGATGATTATCTCGCCGGGAAGTTTCATGTTTACGAAAGAGAAGAGTATCTGAATCTGCTGATTGAGTGTCTGGAACATCTGGATCCTTCGATCGTGATCCACAGGATGACGGGAGACGGACCGGCGGATCTTCTGATCGCGCCTCTGTGGGCAAGCCGTAAGAGAGAAGTTTTGAATCTTCTGCATCATGAGATGAAGATACGGGGAAGCTGGCAGGGCAGACAGTTCAGACATCAGACAGTATGAGAAGTATGAGAAAGAGGTGACAGAAATGGCAGAACCATTTACAACGTACAAGCTGATCGTTTTATATATGGCGAAACATGCAAAGGAAACACTGACAAATTCTCAGATTTCAGAATTTATACTTGACCGTGAATACACGGATTATTTTCAACTGCAAAAGGTACTTTCGGAGCTGACCGAAACAGAATTACTCCGGAAACGTACGATCTCCAACAGTTCCTATTACGAACTGACGGAAGAAGGAACGAAGACGCTTTCTTATTTTGAGAAGGAGCTGTCCGGAGAAATCAAAAATGAAATAAAAGAATATCTTCAAAGTCATGGTGGACAGAGGCAGGAACGCATCCTGACACCGGCAGATTATTATACGACACCACAGGGAGCACATGCAGTGCGCTGTCAGATCATTGAGAAAGAATCGACGGTTCTGGATCTGACACTGGTAGCTCCGGGAAAAGAAGCGGCACAGGCTATCTGCCGTAACTGGCCGAAAAAGAGCCAGGAGATTTATGAGAACCTGATGGGCGAACTGATCTGAGTCTCTCAGGCAATGAGAAGGGTAAATAATGATAAGCAAAAGGCGGGGAATCATTCCCTGCCTTTAATTTTGTGCATATAAGCCCTGATTTCTTTCTCATAGCCGAGGTCTCCCGGTTCATAGAAACGCTCTCCCTGGATTTCGTCCGGGAGATACTGCTGGTCGACATAGTGGTTCGGATAGTTGTGGGCATATTTGTAACCGATACCTTTGCCGAGCTTTTCGTGACCGCCATAATGTGCATCCTGTAAGTGAACCGGTACGGTCGTGCGTGTGCGCTTCACGGAATCCATCGCGGCAAAAATCGCATTGACTGCGGAATTACTCTTCGGGGCGCATGCCATATAGGTGACTGCCTGAGAGAGAATGATCTGTGATTCCGGCATGCCGACACGTTCGACCGCCTGTGCTGCGGCAACTGCGACAGAAAGCGCCTGCGGGTCTGCGTTTCCGATATCTTCGGAGGCAAGAATCATGATACGCCGTGCAATAAACTTGATATCTTCGCCGGCGTAGAGCATTTTGGCAAGATAGTAAACTGCAGCATCCGGATCGGAACCACGCATACTCTTGATAAAGGCGGAAATGATGTCATAGTGGTTATCTCCTTTTTTATCATACTGGACAACGCGCTTCTGGATACATTCCGAGGCAACTTCCAGTGTCAGGTGGATATGTCCGTCAGTACTCTTCGGGGTGGTGAGGATACCAAGCTCGACAGCATTTAATGCGCTTCTTGCATCACCGCCTGCCATATCGGCGAGGAAATCAAGGGCATCATTGTCGATCACGGCACCGTAATTGCCCATGCCCCTGTCACAGTCGTTGACAGCACGGAGAAGCAGAGTACGGATATTTTCGGTACTTAATGCTTTCAGTTCAAAGATGATGGAACGGGAAAGAAGAGCCCCGTTGACCTCGAAGTATGGATTTTCGGTCGTAGCCCCGATGAGAATGATTGTTCCGTCCTCTACAAAAGGAAGAAGGTAATCCTGCTGTCCCTTATTGAAGCGGTGGATCTCATCGATAAAAAGGATGGTCTTGCGCCCGTACATCCCGAGATTATTCTGTGCCTCCTGTACAACCTGCTCCATGTCTTTCTTGCCGGCAACGGTGGCATTGATCTGGGTAAAATTGGCGCTGGTCGTATGGGCGATGACTTTGGCGAGGGTTGTCTTGCCTGTGCCGGGCGGGCCGTAAAAGATGACAGAAGTCAGCTTATCGGCTTTGATGGCGCGGTATAATAATTTGTCTTTACCGACGATATGCTCCTGACCGACCACTTCCTCCAGCGTCGTCGGACGAAGACGGGAAGCCAGAGGTGATTCACGGTCAAGAGTTTTTGATTTAGCATATTCAAACAGATCCATAAAAGACTCTCCATTCTACATAAATACGTACATTTGTTCTTATTATACTTTAGACAGATAAAAAATTCAACAGAGTATCTACAAAATGAAAAAAAGGTAGTATACTGTTTACAGACAGCATACAAGAAAGACGAGGACAGATGAAATGAGATACGAAACCGTGATGGATCTGCATACACATACAATTGCAAGCGGTCACGCATATAATACGCTGCGCGAAATGGCAAAAGCAGCAGCGGACAGGGGACTTGAGATTCTGGGAATTACAGAACATGCACCGATGATGCCGGGAACCTGCCATAATTATTACTTTCACAATCTGAAAACCGTTCCGAGAGAACTTTACGGTATTCGACTGTTTCTGGGAGCAGAACTGAATATCCTGAATCCACAGGGGGAAGTCGATCTGAATGAGACGGAACTTCGGGGAATGGATATCGGAATTGCCAGTCTTCATTTGCCGTGCATGAAGCCGGGAACACGTGAGGAAAATACAAGTGCGTATCTGAATGCGATGAAGAATCCATATGTCAATATTATCGGACATCCGGATGACGGACGTTATGAGGTAGATTATGAAGCTCTCGTACAGGGGGCAAAGGAATATGGTAAGATTCTGGAAGTAAACAATCATTCACTTGTACCGAATTCATTTCGACAGAATGCAAGGGAAAATGACGTAAAGATGCTGAAATTCTGTATGAAATATCAGGTCCCGGTCGTGATGGACAGTGATGCACATTTTGATACACACATTGCAGAATTTGATGCGGCAAGAGTACTTCTGGAAGAACTGGATTTTCCAGAGGAGCTGGTCGTGAATCATTCTGTGAATGCATTGAGGGGGTATATTAACGCAATAAAATAGTCCTTGCTTTTCACATGTTAAAGTGTTAAAATACGATGTATACGGAATAAGACATAGAACAGCAAATAAGACTAAAACAAAATGGAACCAAAGGAGAAGGGATCATGGGTAAAAAAATCAGAACAGAAGAGGTTGACCATTTATTTGAAGCAATCCTTTGTCTGAAGAATAAAGAAGAGTGTTATACATTTTTTGAGGATGTATGTACGATCAACGAGCTTCTTTCTCTGTCACAGCGTTTTGAAGTTGCAAAGATGCTGACAGACAAGCGCACATATCTGGATATTTCTGAAAAGACTGGTGCATCTACCGCGACGATCAGCCGTGTAAACCGTTCTTTGAATTACGGAAACGACGGTTATGAGATGGTATTTGCCAGAATGAAAGAAAAAGAAGCAGAAGGCAAGACAGAAGAATAAATGACATAATCAAAAAAGATCACATAAGAAAAAGAGGAACAGATTATGGAGCAACGTAAACTCCGATAACCTGTTCCTTTTATATTACCTGTCTGAACGATTCAGAAGTTGTTTTATTTCCGGGAGGTCATATACTGATAGACATCCGCGGAGATCTTTTTGATGGTTTCCTGTGCACTTGAATTATTCTGAATGTTATTAGAGAGCACACAGAGAACATAAGGATGCTCCTTATCAAAAATAATCGCAATGTCGTTTTCGACTACGCCGAGACCGTCACCTGCAGAAAGTTCGCCGGTTTTGTTGGCAGTTTCCACACCGGACGGAACACCGGATGGAATCTTGCCGGTACGTGTCTGGGCTTTCAGAAGTGCCAGCATGTCGGCGGAGGCATCTGCGTTTACCATGGTTCCGCTGTAAATGTCGGACAGGAGACGGCAGCAGTCGGATGCACTTGTATAATTGTCATCGGTCGGGTTGGAAGCGAGAAATTCCCGTCCGAGATGTGTCGATGTATAGCCGTGTTCCTGACAGAATTCATTTAAGACAGATGCGCCTTTCTGAAAATCCCCGCCGCCAAGTCTGCGTGCAAGCTCGTTTGCAGCATCGTTGTCACTGACTGTGATCATCTGGGTCAGGAGAGACTTCAGACTGCTTTCATAATCAGAAGAAGGTTCCGTCGCTCCATCAGTGTAAACAAGTTTATCAAAGACAGCAGCCATGATGAAAGCTTTGATCACGCTGGCAGACTGCAAGGATACTTCTGCATTTACAGTACTGTAAGCATGGTCACTCAGATCTATGGCAGCAATTGCCCAGGTTTCATTAGTTGCTTCAAGTGGATCGACATAAGTCTTTTCCAGTGTATCAGTCAGATCGGAAAGATGTTCTCCTGATCCGGTGAGATCAGATGCAACGATGTTGAAGTACTCATCAATTCCATCGGCGATTCCTTTAGCCATTGTTTCGTGGTGGGAAGTATCAGTGATATACATGTCATCACTTTCATTACTCATAAATCCCATTTCCAGGATCGCAACAGGTACAGTGCTCCAGTTGGTACCGGTCATATTGTCCGCAGAGATCACACCTTTGTTGGCAAGTCCGGTGGCAGAACAGTAGCTGTTTATGATACATTCGGCCAGAGTATTACTTTTTTCGATAAGGTCTGTATCAAGATACTGGTTGGCGCTGGTCGGTGCCATAGTAAGTGCTCCGGCAGCGGATGCGCTGTTGTCGCTGTTTGCATGAATGCGGACGGTGATATCTGCACCCTCAGAGGTGGCAAATTCCGCACGTTCTTTGTTGCTGATCGCTTTATCATTGTCTTCTCGTGTCATGACGACTTTATATCCGCGGGAAGTCAGTTCCTTTTCAAGAATGAGAGACACCTGTAGATTTACTTCGTATTCCGGAACTTTGGAATAGTTGCCTGTGGTGCCGGTCGTTGCCTTGTTTTTGGTCTGTGAAGAGCCGGGAGCCATCGGTTCCTGGGCACTCATATCAACCCAGCTGCCCTGATGTCCCGGATCGATGCATACGGTAAATCCGGAGTTATCGGAAGAAGCACGGGAGGCAGTGTTGGCTGCAGACCAGTCAATTCCGGAAGAAGCGGTATCTCCGGTGTTTTCTGAATTATCAGAATCAGAACTGTCAGCATCAGCGGTTGAATCAGTGGAATCTCCGCTGCCAAACACAGATGAAGATGGAACTTTGATCATGGCCTGCCCCTGTTCACTTTCATAAGTAGTTTCTTCAGAAGCCCAGGTCGTGACCGGAAGTAAAAGAAACAGGCATCCGGCGAGAAAAAGGGATAAAAATTTTCGCATTTTTTGTATCCTCCTGATGAATTTATTTTACAGAAATAACTTCATATATGATATACTATAATAAAAAATTTGACAAGGACGGTTCGGAGTCCTTCGAAAGAAAAAGGGGGCTACACTATGAAAAAGAATTACACATGGATCAGGCAGATCACGAGAGTTTTGATGACACTGATGCTTACGATTGCAGTTTCTGTACCGGTTATGGCAGAACCGAAGGCAGTTGATGTTGATACACAACTGTCGAATATGTACACTGTGACCGTTGCGAGTGGATATCTGGCACTTCGTACAGAGAAAGCATACCGGGATGCGAATGAGATCGGTCAGCTTTACACCGGCGAGAGTGTGGAACTGGTAGATGCGAGCGACAGTACTTACTGGTATGTATATTCATCAAAGCATGATAAGTACGGATATGTGAACCGCAAGTATCTGGCAAACTCTTCATATGAATGTACAGTCAGTGTGCAGAGTGGATACCTGGCACTTCGTAATGCAAAAGCTTATAAGTCATCTAATGAGATCGCGAAACTGTATTCCGGAGATATTGTCCAGATCGCAGATACCAGCGATGATACTTACTGGCTGGTGTATGCACCGGACTTTGACAAAGGCGGATATGTCAATAAGGATTATCTTGTAGACCGTAATCCGGTGATCCGCAAGACAGTCAAGGTAACAAGCGGATATCTTGCTCTTCGAAGCGAGATGGCATATGATGATGCGAATGAGATCGGCAGACTGAATACCGGAGATATCGTACAGATCGCAGATTCCAGTGACAGTACCTACTGGAAAGTATATTCTGAACGACTTGGAAAATACGGATATGTAAACAAAAATTACCTGCAGTGATGCAGGTAATTTTTTGCGGAAAGCAGGAAAGTTAAGTTCTGCATATTATTTTTTTGATTTGTGTTTCGGATCATAATCGGTCGTGGCGCGAAGATCATCGATCATCTGCTCAATCAGCATTTTTTTGACATAAACGTCAAAGCTTAAGAGACAGATAAAGGAAAATAACTTGAGAAAATCCCGATCTTCTTCCGGTGCATCCTCAAAAGTACCCTGTGCGATCTCGTAACGTTCCAGAAGCTCTTTCCGGAGCGCCTCAATCTGGCCCTTTTCCATGCTGAACACTTCTGTATAGATAGAAGTGAGATCTATATTTTCATCTGATTTAAAATATTTGTCGGTCAGCGGTCCGAGCAGTGTCTGGATGTCGTTGATCGACAGAATGTTTTTGAAGTAGTAGATAAAGATCAGAACCAGCAGATGTTCTTTGGAATAGCGCTTCTTCTCGGGTGAAGGAAGCAGATTATTCTTTGCGTAGTTATTGATCATGGTCTTGGTGAGGATCTTGTCATCTTTGTAACGCTTTGAATGTGCAAGCTGCGCTTCCATAAAAGTAGTTACCTGATCCATATAGAGATCTATATTCGGAATGTCCTCCGGCTTCACATAGCCGATTTCGGAAATACGTTCCATAATATGGTGGATGATAGATTCTGTATTAACTGACATATATTCATCTCCTTGGCCTGTTCAGACAGGCAGAATGGTGATTTGACACCTATATGCTTTATTATATAGTTTCAAATACTACTTGTAAATGGTTTTTTTAAATTTCCTTTACCCCGTGTGGGCTTTCATGTATAATAACAGAAGACATGAAAACATCAGTTCGGCATGCAGAACCGATTAATAAGAGACAGGAGAAATCTGATGAGTATATATGATACATTAAATGAGCGCCAGAAGGAGGCGGTTTTCTATACAGAAGGACCGCTTCTGATCCTTGCAGGAGCAGGGTCAGGAAAGACCAGAGTACTGACACACAGGATCGCATATCTGATTGCGGAGAAGGGAATCAATCCGTGGAATATACTTGCGATCACATTTACAAATAAGGCTGCACACGAAATGCGTGAGCGTGTCGATCGGATCGCAGGCAACGTCGGTGGAGGCAGTGTGTGGGTATCCACTTTCCATTCTACATGTGTGCGTATTCTGAGACGTCACATCGACCGACTTGGCTATGATAATAATTTTACGATCTATGATGCAGATGACCAGAAAACCCTGATGAAAGAAATCTGCCGCAAGATGAACATCGATACAAAGAAAGTCAGGGAACGTGCACTTCTGGCACAGATTTCCCATGCGAAGGATGAGCTTCTGAATCCGGATGAGATGGAGGTGAGTGCCGGAGCAGATTTTAATCAGAAAAGAGCAGCTCAGGTTTATCGTGAATATCAGGCAGCACTTCGAAGAAATAATGCACTGGATTTTGATGATCTGATCGTAAAGACGGTAGAGCTGTTCCAGAACTGTGACGATGTGCTGCAGACTTATCAGGAGCGGTTCCGATATATCATGGTTGATGAGTATCAGGACACGAATACTGCACAGTTTAAGTTTGTAAGCCTTCTTGCATCCAGATATGAAAATCTCTGCGTAGTAGGTGACGATGACCAGTCTATCTACAAATTCCGCGGAGCTAATATCGGCAATATTCTGGGATTCGAGCGGGTATTTCCGAATGCAAAAGTCATCCGTCTTGAGCAGAATTACCGTTCTACGCAGAATATCCTTGACGCGGCAAATGGTGTGATCGCCAACAATACCGAGCGTAAAGAAAAGACTCTCTGGACGGAGAACCCGGAAGGAGAGAAAATCCATTTTCGCCAGTTTATGAATGGTTATGAGGAAGCAGAATATGTGGTGGGTGATATTGCGAAACGCCATCGGGAAGGCATGGCAGATTATCATGACTGCGCGGTGCTTTACCGTACAAATGCCCAGTCACGACTTTTTGAAGAAAAATGTCTGCATGCGAATATCCCGTACAAGATTGTCGGTGGTGTAAACTTCTATGCACGAAAAGAGATCAAAGATCTTCTGTGTTATTTAAAGACTGTAGACAATGCAGCAGATGATCTTGCCGTACGACGTATCTTAAATGTACCGAAGCGTGGCATCGGTGCAACGACTGTCGGCAGGGTGCAGGATTATGCGGATATGATGAACATCAGTTTTTATGATGCCCTTCGTGTGGCGGAGGAGGTTCCGTCAATCGGAAGAAGTCTGTCAAAGATCGAGGGCTTTGTGACTTTTATCCAGTCATTAAAAAGCAAAGCACAGGCATATTCTGTGTCAGAACTTCTTGAAGAGATCATTGACCTGACCGGTTATGTGGATGAACTCAAAGCCGAGGATACTGATGAGGCAAGAGCAAGAATCGAAAATATTGATGAACTGATTTCGAAGACAGTTTCTTATGAAGAAGCCATGAAGGATGAAGAACGTGAAGCGACTCTGTCCGGCTTTCTTGAGGAAATCGCTTTGATCGCGGATATTGATTCAGTTGATGAAAATCAGGATTATGTGATTCTGATGACGCTTCACAGTGCAAAGGGACTGGAGTTTCCGTATGTTTATCTTGCCGGTATGGAAGACGGGATGTTTCCGGGTAGCATGAGTATCTTTTCAGGAGATCCTTCCGACATGGAAGAAGAGCGCCGCCTGTGCTATGTAGGCATTACCCGTGCCATGAAAGAGCTGACACTGACCAGTGCACAGCAGCGTATGGTACGTGGGGAGACGCAGTATAACCGTGTATCCAGGTTTGTGCGGGAGATTCCGCGTGAACTGGTAGAACTCGGACATACTGTGCAGGAACACAAGTTGAAGATGCCGGAGACGAAATCTTCGCTGAACAGTTATCTTCAGATGAAGAAGAATTTCCATACGAAGGCATTTCAGCCACAGAACTTCAAAGTGACCAAAGCGGATTCGCTTGATTACGGAGTCGGTGATACCGTGCGCCATGTCAAATTCGGTGTCGGCATTGTTAAAGATATCGTAGAGGGTGGCAGAGATTATGAGGTTACCGTAGATTTTGATCGCTTTGGTACGAAAAAAATGTTTGCAGCATTTGCAAAGCTGAAAAAAATATAACTTTTTTCTTAAGAATTCTTAATGTTTTCGTACTTTAGTTGCTTCACCCGTCAGGGAATGCTATACTGTTTCATATGAAAAACGAAGGGAGTACATCATGAAAAATCTTTTAAAAGGTCTCACGAGAATACTCCCTGCTTATGGAGTTTTTCCGGTTATATTTTCTTTTGTATTTAATTGTCTTGTCTATTCCGGCTCAAGAATGATCGCAGGCGGATGGTATCACCACAATATCGAGACAGGTGTGGACAGAAGCATCCCTTTTGTCCCGGAGTTTCTGATGATCTATTTTGGATGCTATGTATTCTGGGCCGTCAATTACATTCTTATTGCAAGGCAGGATCGACGCAGCGTCTATCAGTTTTTTACAGGAGATTTTATATCAAGATGTGTCTGCCTTGTGTCTTTTCTTGCATTTCCAACGACAAATACAAGACCGTTGATCACAGGGAGCGGTTTGTGGAATCAGGCAGCTCTGTGGCTGTATTCGATTGACGCGGCGGACAATCTGTTTCCGTCCATCCACTGTCTGGTAAGCTGGTTCTGTTATCTGGGAATCCGTGGCAGGAAAGAAATTCCGCGCTGGTATCAGAGCGTGTCCATGGTAATTGCGATTCTGGTCTTTGCATCCACACTTCTTACGAAACAGCATGTGATCGTAGACGTGGCAGGGGGAATCCTTCTTGCTGAATTCTGTTTCTTCATCGGAAGAAAGACAGATCTCTACAGGATATACGAAAGATTCGGCAGCAGGATCGAACAGAAAATTCGCAGGCTGACAGAAGGGTGAGCTACTTATGAAAAAAAATAAAAAAGTGATCTTCAACGGGGTCTTTCTGGTGGTTATATTTGCACTTACCATCTACGGAGTATTTCATGGAGAAGATCTTGAATCTATGATGGATGCCATACGCAGTGCAGATAAGCGCTGGCTTGCACCCGGGCTTGCGCTGGTCGCATTTTTTATCTGGGGTGAATCGATCATTATATGGTATATGATGCGTTCGTATGGAATCAAACTGAAAAAAAGAACCTGTTTTCTTTTTTCATCGGTAGGTTTTTTCTTCAGCTGTATTACACCGTCTGCAAGTGGCGGACAGCCGATGCAGGCATACTACATGAAAAAGAAAAATATATCCATACCGGTATCCGCCGTGATTCTTATGATAATTACGATTACATACAAACTGGTGCTTGTTGTGATCGGAATCGGCGTGGCGGTATTTGGAAGAGGATTTTTACATCAGTATCTTGAGGGGATACTTCCGGTATTTTATCTTGGACTTGCACTGAATATTTTCTGTGTGACTTTTATGACAATACTGGTATTTCATCCGCTCCTTGCAAGAACCTTTATGGTATGGGGACTTAAGATACTGGAAAAGCTTCACATTCTCCGCAGGAAAGACGGAAGACTTAAGAAGCTGGAAGACTCTATGGATGCATACAGAGATACGGCGGCGTATCTCAAAACTCATTCAAAAGTGATCGCAAACGTAATTGGGATTACCTTTGTACAGAGAATGGCAATGTTTGCGGTGACCTGGTTTGTATACAGATCTTTTTCGCTGTCAGGCACGGGATTCTGGACGGTGCTGTTTCTGCAGGCGGTGATTTCTGTTTCTGTTGATATGCTTCCTCTTCCGGGTGGCATGGGAATCAGTGAAACACTGTTTCTGACGATTTTTACACCGGTTTTTGGAACACTGCTTTTACCGGGAATGGTTCTCAGCAGAGGACTTGGATATTATGGGGAGCTTTTGATCAGTGCTCTTTTTACCATCGTGGCACAGCTTACGATCGGACACGAGCATGACAGCAAAGAGAAGGAGAGTTACGAATGATAGGATTCTATGATTATACGGTAGTGGTTACATATATCAGTCTTGTTTCTTCAATAGTGGGTATGTTCTGTGCAATCGATGGGAAACTTACGGTGGCAGTTTTCTGTCTGGCATTCTCCGGACTGTGTGATATGTTTGACGGAAAAATAGCGAGAACAAAGAAAGACAGGACAGACGACGAGAAATCCTTTGGCATTCAGATAGATTCTCTGTGTGATATTGTCTGTTTCGGAATTTTTCCGATCATTCTTGGATACAAGCTGGGCATGTGCAAGTTCTACAGCGTTGTCATACTTGCGTTCTATGGTCTGGCGGGTGTGATCCGTCTGGCATATTTTAATGTAATGGAAGCAAAGAGACAGAGTGAAACAAGCGAAAACCGTAAATACTATCAGGGACTTCCGATCACATCAATGGCTGTGATCATGCCGTTTCTGTTTGTGGCATCTATGTTTTTTCCGGGCTTCCGTTATTTTGTAGGGCTGCTTCATGCGGCAATGCTGATCGTTGGATTTTTGTTTATTTTTAATTTCCGTTTCCGCAAACCGACAAATAAAGAACTGGTTATTCTGGTTTCGGTTGTGGCAGTAGCAGTCTTCTTTATTCTTTTCTATAAGGAAGCATGGTGGGCTCGTCATGGTGTTGTGACAAAACTGAAAGGAGTGGCTCCGTGAGTAGCTATACAGCAGACAGACAGGGACATGTTTACAAAAATGATTCCGGGCAGGACCGTTTTCTTGAGAAGATGTACGGTTGTGCATTTGGCAGGGCAGTATTAAAGCCACTGGTAAATCCGGCATTATCTGAGCTTGGCGGCAGGATTCTTGATTCCCGCCTTTCGGCTCTGGCAGTACCGGCATTTATCCGTCATGCCGGAATCGACATGTGGGATTATGAAAAGAGAAAGTTCCGGTCGTACAATGACTTCTTTACAAGAAGGATCCGCGAGGGTGCGAGGCCGGTCAGTATGGTTCCGGAACACTTTGTAAGTCCATGTGACAGCCGGGTGAGCGTCTATCCGATTGATGGAAATTGCCGGGTGAAAATTAAACACACCCCGTATACGGTTGCGGAACTTCTGAAGAATCCGGTACTTGCGAAGCGTTACGAGGGCGGTTATCTCTGGGTATTTCGACTCTGTGTAGATGATTACCATCGATATATTTATATTGATGATGGTTTTGAATCAAGAAGAGTGCACATTGATGGTGCGTTGCACACCGTCAATCCGGTGGCAAACGATGTTTATCCGATCTATAAAGAAAATACAAGAGAATATGCGTTGCTTAAAACTGTCAATTTCGGCACGGTCCTTATGATGGAAGTGGGTGCCCTGATGGTTGGCAGAATCGAGAATGTTCCGCTTCGGGGCAGAGTAAAGCGAGGCAAAGAAAAAGGTAATTTTGCTTTCGGTGGCTCGACGATCGTACTGATGACTCAGAAAGACCGCGTATTACCGGATCCGGACATCTTCTTTAATTCCGAAAAGGGGATCGAAACAAGAGTACATCTGGGAGAAAAAATCGGTGTATCAGAAGTAAAGAATGATGACGGGTTACTGTTTACAGGTAACGATGATGGTGAGAGCATCAGCGAAAATTTATGAGAAGATATGGTAAAATGAAGCAATTAGTGGTATACTATAACCTATAAAATGAGTTTGAGCGAGAGGAAGGTGCCCATCATGAATCTGAATCATTTATTACAGAACGAAAAAATTGAAGATTTACTTGCTGCCTTAAAGAAAAAAGAGGACGAAAAAGAAAAAAATACAGTCCTTTGGGTACTGGCGATTATCGGTGCTGTTGCAGCAGTAGCAGGTATTGCGTTTGCAGTATATCGTTTCTTTGCTCCGGATTATCTGGAGGATTTCGAAGAAGATTTCGATGATGACTTTGATGATTATTTCGAGGACGAAGAAGAGTAAGAGTAGCATGAATCAGCAGCTCCGGCAGATAACCGGGGCTGTTTTACTGCTCAGTCTCTGACAGGGCAATACGCTCCGCGAGTAAAGATATAGATAAGGAATAAATATAATGAAAAAAGGTGAAATTTACGAGGGTATAATAGAAAAGGTAGACTTTCCGAACAAGGGGTATGTATGTATTGACGATCAGAAAGTGCTAATCAAGAATGGAATCCCGGGACAGAAGGTACGCTTCATGATCCAGAAAAAACGTTCCGGCAGAGCACAGGGACGAATTCTTGAAGTTCTGGAGAAATCTCCTTTTGAGACAAGAGATGCGGTGTGCAATAACTTTCCGGCATGTGGCGGCTGTATGTATCAGACGATGTCTTATGAGAACCAGCTGGTAATGAAAGAAACGCAGATTCGAGAACTTCTGGAGGAAGCTCTGGTACGGGGCGGTCAGGTAGATAAGAATGGACAGGCGGATTTCGATTGGGAAGGCATTCATGGAAGTCCGATTGAATTTGGCTACCGTAATAAGATGGAATTTTCCTTTGGAGATGAGTATAAAGACGGACCGCTTTCTCTGGGACTGCACAAGAAGGGAAGCACTTACGACATCTTAAATACGGATGACTGTAAACTGGTGCATAAGGATATGACCGATATTCTGACCTGTGTACGTGAGTTTTTCAGAGAAAAAGGAGCTACTTATTACAGGAAACTGCAGCACACAGGCTACCTCCGTCATCTGATGCTGCGTCGTGGTGTGACTTCCGGAGAGATTCTTGTACATCTTGTCACGACCACACAGGAAGAATATGATCTGGAACCACTGAAAGAACAGCTTCTGGCACTTCCGCTGGAAGGAAAAATTGTCGGTATCATGCACATTCTCAACGATTCTCTTTCAGATGTCGTACAGAGTGATGAAACGAAGATCCTTTATGGGCAGGATTATTTTTATGAGACGCTACTCGGACTGAAATTCCGAATCAGTACGTTTTCTTTCTTCCAGCCGAATTCCCTGGCGGCGGAAGTACTTTATAATATTGTAAGAGAATATATTCAGAACACCAGCGGTATGGAGGTATTTGACCTTTACAGCGGAACCGGTACGATCGCGCAGCTTCTTGCACCGGTGGCAAAAGAAGTGATTGGTGTCGAGATCGTAGAGGATGCTGTAAAAGCAGCAAGAGAGAATGCGAAGCTGAACGGGCTGGATAACTGCCGTTTTATTGCAGGGGATGTTCTGAAAGTGTTGGATGATCTGACGGAAAAGCCGGATGTGATCGTGCTGGATCCGCCGCGTGACGGCATTCATCCGAAAGCACTGCCGAAGATCCTTTCCTACGGTGTGAACCGTATCGTATATGTTTCCTGTAAGGCGACCAGTCTTGCACGTGACCTGGAGGCATTTCTTGCAGCAGGTTATCGTCTGGAAAAGGCATGCTGCGTAGATCAGTTCTGTGAAACAGTATGGACGGAAGCAGTGGCTCTGCTTGTAAAAGAATAAAAAATTCCCGGAGTATCTGGCTGATATTCCGGGAATTTTTACGTTATAGAAAATTACTGCGAAATGTTCCAATAACGTAAAAACGCTCCGCATAACCAAATATCTGATAATATTTTTGAAAATTTACCGGAAATATATTGACATATGTGACCGGCATGTTATAATACAATTAAACATATGAATGATTGTTCATATGAGAGAACGAAAGAAAAGAATAAACAAATAAAAGGAGAAGCCTACTATGAAAAAATCTTACAAAATCGAAGTTGACTGCGCAAACTGTGCAAACAAAATGGAAGAAGCAGCAAAGAATACTGCAGGTGTTAAGGATGCAGCCGTAAACTTTATGATGCTGAAGATGAACGTAGAATTCGAAGAAGGACAGGATCCGAAGAGTGTTATGAAAGAAGTCCTCAAGAACTGCAAGAAGGTTGAAGACGACTGCGAAATTTATTTATAAGAATGAATCTGATTGCTCTGCTGCGGATGCGGCAGAGCGATTTTCAAAAAGGAGAGACAAGAGATGAATAAAAAGCAGAAAAAAATGATGACACGTATTATCATAGCAGCGGTACTACTGGTCGTTCTGCATTTCATTCCGATTACAGGAATTCCGAGATTCATCTGTTATCTGGCGATTTATCTGGAAATCGGATATGATATTTTGAAAAAAGCTTTCAAAGGAATCAAAAACGGTCAGGTGTTTGACGAAAACTTCCTGATGGCGCTTGCCACAGTCGGCGCTTTCGGACTGGCAGTTTATGAGAAGAGTGGAGATTATAATGAGGCAATCGCCGTTATGCTCTTTTACCAGATAGGTGAACTCTTCCAGAGCTATGCAGTAGGCAAAAGCCGTCGCAACATCAGTGAACTGATGGATATCCGTCCGGATTATGCAAATATCGAAAAAGACGGCAAACTGGAACAGGTTGATCCGGATGAAGTAGAAATCGGTTCCGTGATTGTAGTACAGCCGGGTGAAAAAGTGCCGATCGACGGTGTGATCATTGAAGGAAGTACAACTCTGAATACAAGTGCCCTGACTGGTGAGAGTCTTCCGAGAAATGCAAAAACGGGAGATGAGATCATCAGCGGATGTATCAATATGACAGGTGTGCTGAGAATCCGTACTACAAAAGAGTTTGGTGAATCTACTGTATCCAGGATTCTGGAACTTGTCGAGAATTCCAGTTCCCGTAAATCCAGATCCGAAAACTTTATTTCAAAATTTGCGCGATATTATACGCCGGCAGTCTGCTATGGTGCGCTTGCCCTTGCGTTACTGCCGCCGATTGTAAATCTTCTTTTCCTCCACAATCCTGCGCAGTGGGGACAGTGGGTCTACCGTGCGCTGACCTTCCTGGTAATCAGCTGCCCGTGTGCACTTGTTATCAGTATTCCGCTCAGTTTCTTTGCGGGAATCGGTGGTGCAAGCAATGCCGGTGTCCTGGTCAAAGGATCAAACTATCTGGAAACACTGGCACAGACAAAATATGTTGTATTTGACAAGACAGGTACTCTGACAAAAGGTGTGTTTGAAGTTGCCGGTGTGCATCATAATACTATGGAAGAAGCAAAAATCCTTGAATATGCCGCACTTGCAGAAAGCTTTTCCACACATCCGATCAGCCGCAGCTTGAAAACTGCTTATGGCAAAGAAATTGATCAGAATCGTGTAACAGATGTAGAAGAAATCAGTGGAAATGGTGTTACCGCAAAAGTAGACGGAGTTTCTGTGGCAGTCGGCAATGCAAAACTGATGAAACGTATCGGAGTGGAGGCAGTCGAATGTCATCAGGTAGGAACGGTCATTCATGTGGCAATCAACGGTGCTTATGCAGGACATATCCTGATCGCTGATGTGCCGAAACCGACATCAAAAGAGGCAATCGCAAATCTTAAGAAACATGGCATCAAAGAGACAGTCATGCTGACCGGAGATATCGATAAAGTTGCACAGCAGGTAGCCGGTGAACTGGGCGTGGACCGTGTATACAGTGAACTTCTTCCGGCTGATAAAGTAACAAAGGTAGAAGAACTCCTTGCAAAAAAGACAGCGAAAGAAAAACTTGCCTTTGTTGGTGACGGTATCAACGATGCACCGGTACTTTCCAGAGCAGATATCGGTATTGCAATGGGTGCGCTTGGTTCCGACGCAGCAATCGAGGCTGCGGATGTCGTCCTGATGGATGATGATCCGCAAAAAATCGTCAAAGCAATCCGCATTGCGAAGAAATGCATGCGTATTGTTTATGAAAATATTTATTTTGCAATCGGTATCAAGGTTATCTGCCTGATTCTCGGCGCAGTTGGTATTGCCAACATGTGGGTTGCAATCTTTGCTGATGTCGGAGTTATGGTAATTGCTGTCCTGAACGCGATAAGAACCCTTTTTGTAAAGAAATTGTAACTACAGGTTACAAAGATGGGTTGAAAGAAAGAGAGATATATATGACAGAAGAAAGAGAAGAATTAAGCTGTGAATGTCAGGAAATCCATGAAGACCTTCTGAAGATCGTAAATGAGACCATGCCGGACGAGGAAGAATTGTATGATCTGGCAGATCTGTTCAAGGTATTTGCAGACTCTACCCGTATCCGCATTCTGTTCGTGTTATTTGAATCAGAAGTGTGTGTCTGCGATCTTGCGAAAGTCCTGAATATGACACAGTCTGCAGTTTCCCATCAGCTTCGCATCCTGAAGCAGAACAAGCTGGTGAAGAACCGCAGAGAAGGAAAATCTATTTTTTATTCCCTTGCAGATGATCATGTACGAACAATCATCTCAATGGGAAGAGAACATATTCTGGAGTAAAGTATGGATTATTTGTCAAAGAATGTAGCGGCAAATTTAAAAAGAATAAGAAAGTCAAAATGCATGAGTCTGGACCAGACCGCAGAACAGACCGGAGTCAGCAAAAGCATGCTTGCACAGATAGAGAGAGGGACTGCCAATCCCTCTCTTGGCGTACTCGGAAAGGTCACAAGTGGACTTCGAATCGAATTTCAGGAGTTGATACAGCCGCCCCGGGAAGACTGTCTCCTTGTAACTCCACAGGAACTGCTGCCGACCAAAGAGCTGGAAGGGCAATACCGGGTATGGACCTGTCTGCCATATGAAGACACAAGACTTGTAGAGGTATACCGGATCGAAGTGGAGCCGGGCGGGGTTTATGTCAGCGGAAGCCATGGCGAAAAGACGCGGGAGTATCTGGCGGTCACAGAAGGAGAACTGACAGTGGAATGCCACGGACAGAGTTATTGCATTCATAAAGACCAGATATTTAAATTTGAAACCGACCAGGAGCATATATATAAAAATACAGGCAGCGAGAAAGCCTGTTGTACTTGCTTTTTCCTTGATTATCATGGAAAATAGAAGAAAGCATCGGAAGGTTATTCATGTCCGAAAGAAACCTCGGAACAGAAAAGGGGACAGCATATGATAAAAGCAGTTATTTTTGATCTGGATAATACATTATACAGCTATGATGCGAATCACATTTACGGTATGGAAGCACTGGCAGGCTACTGCAGGGAAACATTCGGCATAACAGAAGAGGAGACGCGTGAATATTACAGAAAAGCCGGATATATTATGGCGAACAGGATCGGTACAGATACCGCTGCGATCCACAGCCGTATGCTGCGTCTGCAATGTATGATGGAACTGCTGGAAAAGCCTCTTTTTCCGCATGTACAGAAGATGTACCATATTTACTGGGATGCATTTCTTCAGCATATAGAACCAAATCCGGGAGTCCTGGATTTCCTTATGGAACTCAGAAAAAGAAAGATACGCATCGGAATCGGTACAGATATGACAGCCTATATCCAGTACAAAAAACTCGAAGCGATCGGTGCGGAGGTCTATATTGATTTTATGGTTACCAGTGAAGAAGCCGGTGTGGAGAAACCACATTATCATTTATTTGAACTCTGTGTAGAAAAAGCAGGCGTCCGGGCGGAAGAATGCGCATTCATCGGAGATAATGTGAAGAAAGATATAGAAGGTGCATGGGAAAGCGGACTTAGAGGTATCTGGTATACGCAGGAAAAGGAACCAACGGAACGCAGATATTTCCCGACACTGCGCTCATTTGCAGGAATTCATGTGGATGATTTCCTTGCGCAGCAATAAGAGTGCAGAATGGTCGGGAAAAGAAAATGGAATAATATAGAAAAACGTTTTGTGCAATATAATGCACGGAATGAATGGCTGTAAATATAACCTGAAAATTCAAAAAGTCTTTTAAAATCAGCAAAAATCTTTTTTGTAAAAATACTATTGACAAATAATACTGTCGGTGATATTGTAATGTTGTACAAAATAATACACGAAAAATTAAGCAAAGGCGCTTACCGGAAACGGAAATCTGCCTTTGCTTTTTTTATTTTAAGGATACAGGGAGGAATCAGCCATGAAATTAAAAGACACAGGATTAACTTTTCAGGACATCAAAGACAAAGTAAACAAGTATATGATCGAAACTTATGAGCGTTTTGATTTTCTTGCTGAAACAGCAGACGGCATGTATATCTATGATGAGAACGGAACACCATATCTTGACTTTTATGCAGGTATTGCAGTAAACAGCGCAGGAAACTGTAATCCGAAAGTAGTGGCAGCGGTAAAAGACCAGGTAGAAGACATCATGCATACATTCAACTATCCATACACGATTCCGCAGGCATTACTTGCCGAGAAAGTGTGCGAGACGATCGGCATGGACAAGATCTTTTATCAGAACTCCGGTACAGAAGCAAACGAAGCGATGATCAAAATGGCACGTAAATATGGCATAGAAAAATACGGACCGAACCGTTACCATATCGTAACTGCAAAGATGGGCTTCCATGGAAGAACTTTCGGTGCCATGTCCGCAACCGGTCAGCCGGGAAACGGATGCCAGGTTGGTTTCGGACCGATGACATACGGATTCTCCTATGCACCGTATAATGATCTGCAGGCATTTAAAGATGCATGTACCGAAAACACCATTGCAATCATGGTTGAGCCGGTACAGGGAGAAGGCGGTGTACATCCTGCAACAATGGAATTTATGCAGGGACTTCGTAAATTCTGTGATGAGAATGATATGCTTCTTCTGATCGATGAGGTACAGACCGGATGGTGCAGAACCGGTGCAGTAATGTCTTATATGAACTACGGAATCAAACCCGATATCGTTTCCATGGCGAAAGCACTTGGCGGCGGCATGCCGATCGGTGCAATCTGTGCGACAGCAGAAGTTGCAAAAGCATTTTCGGCAGGTTCCCACGGAACTACATTCGGCGGACATCCGGTAAGCTGTGCGGCAGCACTTGCAGAAGTTAACGAACTTCTTGACAGAGATCTTGCGGGAAATGCGAAAAAAGTCGGTGACTACTTTGCATCCAAACTGGAAAAACTTCCACATGTAAAAGAAGTAAGACATCAGGGACTTCTGGTTGGTGTGGAATTTGATGATACGATCGGTGGTGTAGATGTAAAACACGGCTGCCTGGATCGCAAACTTCTGATCACAGCGATCGGAGCACATATCATCCGTATGATTCCACCGCTTATCGTGACAGAAGAAGACTGCGACAAAGCAGTTGCGATCATTGAAGATACGATCAAATCTCTGGAAAAATAAATAAGAATGAAAAAGTGACAAGGGCGTCGCGGATCATCATAAGTGGTTCGCGCGCTTTTTTCTATTAAGAGGAAATCGGTATGAGACATCTGGTAATAACGATTGGCTGTGAATACGGCGCCAAAGGTAATGCCATAGGCAGAAAAATAGCAGAAGACCTCAATATCAAATTTTATAATCGTGAACTCGTGGACGAGATCATCGAAGAGGTCGGAATACCAAAAGAAATAATGGAAAAAGTTGAAGAAGGCGGCACGATCGCAGGTAAAGGTGCAGAGGGTGATGTCAGAGGATCCTTTTCAAAATATGCGGATCTGACAGATCGTGCGATTCATGTGCAGAAGCAGATTATCCGCAAACTGGCAGAGAAAGAATCCTGTGTGATCATCGGACGTTCTGCGGATTATATTCTCAAAGATTCCGATAAGATCAATCTTCTGAGGGCATTTATCTATGCTCCGGATGATGTAAGAATTCACAACATTATGGAGAGCCATAATCTTACAGAGAAAGATGCCAGAATTCTTCTTCTGGAAAAAGATAAACGATATCACAAACGTCATCTGGCACTGACAGGAAGCAACCGTGGTGACCGTCACAATCGAAATATCCTGATTGACAGCTCTTATCTTGGGATAGAGGGAACAGCAGATTACATCGAGGAACTTGTCAGAAGAAAATTCGGAAGCGGGGAGGAATGAGTCTATGGGACAGAAAAAATCAGAATTTGATAAAGTATTCAGTGCATGGGATATTCTTGTGATCGCTTTCGGAGCTATGATCGGCTGGGGCTGGGTCGTATCTTCCGGAACATGGATCGATGCAGGCGGTGTTGTCGGTGCAGCCCTTGCATTTGCAATCGGCGGTGTCATGATCTTTTTTGTCGGTCTTACATACGCAGAACTGACGGCTGCCATGCCACAGTGTGGCGGGGAACATGTATTCAGTTACAAGGCAATGGGGGCGACGGGTTCTTTTATCTGTACATGGGCAATCGTTCTCGGGTATGTCGGTGTTACCTGTTTTGAGGCATGTGCATTTCCGACGATCATTACCTATCTGTGGCCGGGATTCCTCAAAGGTTATCTTTATACGGTAGCAGGATTTGATATTTATGCATCCTGGCTGATCGTGGCAATTATCGTGGCATTTTTCATTATGATGATCAATATCCTGGGGGCAAAAACAGCAGCAGTACTCCAGACTGTTCTGACCTGCATAATCGGTGGCGCAGGAATCCTTCTGATCGTAGCATCAGTGATTAACGGTAATGTGGACAATCTGCAGGGACAGATGTTTATGGGTGAAACAACGGGAACAATGGCAAAAAATGTATTGAAAGTTGCCGTTATCACACCGTTTTTCTTTATTGGTTTTGATGTTATCCCGCAGGCGGCAGAAGAAATCAATGTACCGCTTAAAAAGATAGGTAAGATGATGATCCTGTCTGTTGTACTGGCTGTTGTATTTTATTCTTTCGTAATCTTATCTGTAGGATATGTCCTGAACCCGACGGAAATAGCACTTTCCCAGAGTACGACAGGCCTTGTTACCGCGGATGCCATGGCGAAAGCTTTTGGAACATCCGTGATGGCGAAAGTTATCATTGTAGGCGGTATGTGTGGTATCGTGACTTCATGGAACTCCTTTATGATCGGTGGTTCCCGTGCTTTATACTCCATGGCAGAATCCTACATGATTCCGAAGGTGTTTGCAAAACTTCATCCGAAGCACAAAACACCGGTAAATGCACTGATCCTGATCGGTATTCTTACCATGCTTGCTCCTTTTGCAGGACGTGTCATGATGGTGTGGATCTGTGACGCAGGAAACTTCGGCTGCTGTCTTGCATACTGTATGGTTTCGATTTCATTCCTGATTCTTCGGAAAAAAGAACCGGATATGCCAAGACCTTACCGTGTTCCGGCGTACAAATTTGTCGGAACCATGGCGGTGCTCCTTTCTGGATGTATGGTACTCGTATACTGTATTCCTGGTTCCGGCGGTACTCTGATCATGCAGGAATGGATGATGGTTGGTGCGTGGAGCCTGCTCGGAATTGTGTTCTTTGCAGTCTGCAAACTGAAATATAAAGAAAAATTCGGCAGTCTTATTGAGATCATTTCTGATGAGGATGCTGCATCTCTGATGCCGGAGGCTGATGATAAAGAACTTGATCTGGTTATTGATGCGGCAATTGACCGTGTACTCTCGAGAATGCCGGCATGACGTCAGATAAAAATAGATATAAAATGAGAAAAGAGGCAGATTATGAATCCGTTTGAATTTTTTATACCACAGAATATTATCGTTGGGGCAGGTACGCTTGTGCGGCTTCCGGAATGTGCACAGAAACTGGGAGGAACCCATGCCATGCTGCTGTCAGGGCCGACACTTCGTAAGATGGGAATTGTGGATAAAGCAGCAAAATATCTCGAAGATGCCGGCATGAAGGTGGATATCTTTACGGAAATAGAAGCAAACCCGTCAGTAACGACTGTAGAAAAGGCAACAACTGCATTTAAAGAAGCCGGGGCAGATTTTATTGTGGCGCTGGGCGGCGGCTCTCCGATGGATGTTGCCAAGGCTGTCGGTGTAACCGCAAAATACGGTGGCAGCATTACAGAATATGAAGGGGCACATAAAGTACCCGGAAAAATCATCCCGCTTATTGCAATCCCGACGACAGCAGGCACCGGTTCAGAGGTCACTGCGTTTTCGGTTATCACAGATCACAGCAGAGATTATAAACTGACAGTATTCAGTTATAAACTTTTTCCTTCTTATGCGATACTGGATCCGGAACTTCTGACATCTGCGCCGGCATCTGTGGCGGCAGCATGTGGAATCGACGCATTTATTCATGCAGAAGAGGCATATGTTTCTACAGCAGCCTCGCCGTTTTCGGATGCCATGGCTGAGAAAGCGATGGAACTGATCGGTAAAAATATCCGCCGGTTTGTTGCACGTCGTACAGATCTGGAGGCAGCTGAGGCAATGCTGACAGGTTCACTTTTTTCCGGAATTGCTTTTTCCTTTGCACGACTTGGAAATGTACATGCAATGAGCCATCCGGTAAGTGCTTTCTTTGATGTACCACACGGAGTGGCAAACGCGGTACTGCTTCCGGTGATCGCTGAATACAATGCGCTGGCTGATCATGGCAGATATCTGACAATCTACAATTACATCAGTCCGATCCCGGCATATGAGGATGAATTTGAGCCGCTGATGTTGGTCGATGCGATCCGTGAACTGAATGAAGACATCGGAATCCCGGAGAATCTGACAACAGCGATCCGTCAGGCAGCAAAAGGCAGAGAAGTTTCTGATGAAGAAATTGAGAGCAGGATCGATGCCATGGCAGATGATGCGATGAAGAGCGGAAATATTGCAGTCAATCCGAGATCTTCTCAGAAGCGTGATATTGTAGAACTTTATCACAAAGCAATATAATAAGAAAGAAAAATTTTTTATGACATGCAGGTATATTTCATGTGAGATGTATCTGCATGTTTTGTTGTAAAAAAAGCAGATCTCCTGTTTTGTCCTTGCAGGAAAGACACGGGAAGTGTTATACTTTTGTGGATAAAAGAAACAGAAAAAAGTTCACGGGGGGAAAACATGGAGCTTTTTGAATTTTATAAAAAAATAGAAGAATATCAGAATCAGAAAAACAATATTCTGGCTACGGTGATTGAAGGGGAAAACAGTGGAAGCCGATATTTCTTTTCAGAGGGAGAACTTATCGCAGCGTACGGTGACGGTGCGAGCCCGGATGAACAATTAAAAGAGATCGCACAGGCACAGCAGAGCCGGATCACAGAGGCTGATGGTCAGAAAGTATTTGTGGAAGCATTGAAACAGCCGGCGCATCTGGTGATCTGTGGGGCAGGACATGTATCGCAGCAGGTGATCCTGCTTGCAGCCAAAGTCGGTTTTCATGTGACAGTACTGGAAGACCGTCCGAGTTTTGCCGGAGAAGCGAGAAGAATGGGGGCAGATCGGGTGATCTGCGACAGTTTTGAGCATGGACTTGCTCAGATTCCGGACAGAGAAGATATGTATTTTCTGGTCGTGACCAGGGGACATCGGTATGATAAGGAATGTCTGGATATTATACTGAAAAAACCACATTGTTATGTCGGTATGATGGCAAGCCGTGGACGTGCGGCACTTCTTAAGAAACAGATGGAAGAAGAAGGAACCGACTGGAAACTGCTGGATGAGATCCATACACCGGTAGGTATGCCGATCAATGCAGAGACACCTGAAGAAATTGCGATATCTATTGTATCCGAACTCATTCATGAAAAGAACAGTCTGCGCAAAACAAGCGGCTACAAAAAGGAACTGATGGAATACCTGACCGGAAGAAAGAAGGCAGAAAATGGAATGGCACTTGCAACGATCATTGAAAGACGGGGATCGGCGCCGAGAGAGATCGGGACAAAAATGCTGGTTCTTGCCGACGGCACACTGGTTGGGACGATCGGTGGCGGCTGCATGGAAAGTGAAGTGCAGCATCAGTGTCTGCGTATGATTCACGACGGGGAGCGGACCGGAAAGATTTTTAAGGTAGATATGACCATTTCCGAGGCAGAGGAAGAAGGACTTGTCTGTGGCGGTACCATACAGGTATTTCTGGAAGTTCTGTAGATTTTTGATGAAACATTTGTTCGAAAAAAATAAAATTTAAAATACAACTATGTGCAGAACTGTGTTATAATACATGTACTCGATAAAAAGATATGTAATCACAGGAAGCAGAGGGTACTTTCCTGTGAAGAGAATATGGAGGATGAAGATATGAAGAAAAGAAACATAATGGTTGCGTTACTTTGCAGCATGTGCCTGGCAGTCAGCTCTCCGATCCCGGCGATGGCTGACGGCACAAAGGTCGTAACACTCGGTGCAGACCTTACCCAGGATCAGAAGAATACAATGATGAACTATTTTAAGGCAGATTCCAGCCAGGTGCAGGTCATCACTGTTACGAATCAGGATGAGCGTGCTCTGCTCGGTAATTATGTTCCGAGTGAGCAGATCGGAACAAGAACTTTAAGCTGTGCTTACGTAAAGCCTACCCAGTCAGGCGGTATTAAAGTACGTACCGCAAACCTCAATTACGTGACCTGTAATATGATCGCGACAGCACTTTCCACGGCAGGTGTTACCAACTGCGAAGTTGTTGCAGCATGCCCGTATGAAGTATCCGGTACAGGTGCTCTTACCGGTGTCATGAAAGCATACGAATCCGCAAGCGGACAGGAACTTGATTCCACAAAGAAAGACCTGGCAGCGAAAGAAGTCGTTGTTACAGGTGATGTTGCACAGCAGGTCGGACAGGACAATGCAACGAATATCATCAATCAGGCAAAACTTCAGATCATTGGTGACAATATCCAGAATGCTGATGAAATCTACAATATCGTAAATAACATCGCTGTTCAGAATGGTGTTACTTTAACGCAGGATGAACTTGATACGATCGTTTCCCTTCTGCAGCAGATCGCACAGCAGAACTATGACATTCAGGAAATGAAGAAAACTCTGGAAGATATCCAGCAGAATCTTGAAGACAGCAAGAACGGAACTTCTTCTGATGACAGTTCAGATGACGATGCAGTGGATGAAGGCGAGGACATTACACAGGACGTTGACAGCGGGGCACTTGGAGATGATGTTAAACAGACTTCTACAGAGGATGCTAATCTTGCGAAGGATACCGGTGCAGATACCAACCAGACCGAAAATACAGATTCTTACGACAACAGCGGAACCGACAATATTCCGGATGCCAGCGGAGACGGAACTACAGAAGAGACACCGAATGAAAGTACAGACGGAACAACAGACGGTTCCACAGAAGAAATCCCGCCGGCTACAGGTGACGGTACAGATGCAGGAACAGATGAATCCGCAGATAATACAGAGGATGCTTTAAATACAGATGATCTTTCAGAAGAGGCCAAGATCAAATTTGATCAGGCAAAACAGTTCTGTAAGGGAGAGTATGAAGGTGATCTTGGGGCGCTTCAGTCCGTAGTAGAAAGCGTGACAGAGCCACCGGTAACACTGGAACAGGATGTTGCACAGAAACTCAGCCGGAAAGTACTTGAGACATATCTGAAAGTTCTGAAAGACGGCGGCGCTTCTTATGTGCCGGACGGAACAGAAGCTTACCTGTCTCAGGAGCTGAACATGCTTAATAAAGAATTAAAGACCATCTTCAGCACAGAAACAGATCCGGCAGAAGATGATATCCTCTACAGTACAGACAAAGAAGTTCGTCAGAAAATGTATGATGATACTTTGAGCTTCTTCGCGAAACTTTACGGTGAAGATACACAGGAGACACAGCCGGCAGAGGCTGCAGAAGATACTGCAGAAGCACAGGCTGCTTCCGAGGATACTTCTTATGACGCAACAGCAGAAGATGGTTCCTACACAGAGGAATATGCAGAATAAAATATCAGCCTTACAGGTCAGATTTCCAAGGGATGCTTCGGCATCCCTTTTTGTCTTCTATGAACAGATTGTGAAAAAGTGGAAATTCCCGGATGACTGTGGTAAAATAGAAGAAGTTTTTAGCGAAAAAAGGTATAAATGGGTGAAAAAGAAAAAAGTTCCGAAAGGAGATAAGATATGGGTCTGGCAGTGGTTACACTGAAAAAAGGAGAGGGACGATTTTTGAAGTCCGGCGGAATGTGGGTCTTTGACAATGAGATCGCATCAGTCATGGGAAGTTTTGTAAATGGAGATATTGTACTTGTACATGATTTTGACGGATATCCGCTCGGCAGAGGTTTTATCAACAGAAATTCCAAAATTACCGTTCGTCTTCTGACAAGAAATGAAAATCAGAAGATTGATGAAGATTTTTTTGAGAAGCGTGTGAGAGATGCATGGGAATACCGCAAAAAAGTTACGGATACTTCGAGCTGCCGAGTGATCTTTGGCGAGGCGGATTTTTTTCCGGGACTTGTGGTTGACAAGTTTGAGGATGTTCTGGTCGTACAGTCTCTGGCACTCGGAATCGATCGATGGAAAGAGCTGATTCTGGATCTTATTAAGAAAATTCTCGCAGAAGACGGTATTGTGATCCGCGGTGTTTATGAGAGAAGTGATGCAAAAGTCCGTAAGCAGGAAGGTATGGAACTGTACAAAGGATTTATCGGGAAAGAATTTCCGACACTTGTCGAAATTCAGGAAAATGGTGTCAGATATCAGGTCGATATCAAAGACGGACAGAAGACAGGATTTTTCCTTGACCAGAAATATAATCGTCTTGCGATTCAGAAGCTCTGTAAAGATGCGAGGGTACTGGACTGCTTTACACATACCGGTTCTTTTGCACTGAATGCAGGAATCGCCGGAGCGAAAGAAGTAACAGGAGTAGATGCATCTGAGCTTGCTGTTCACCAGGCACAGGAAAATGCGAAACTGAATGGTCTGGATAAAACCGTAAAATTTATATGTGAAGATGTTTTTGAACTGCTTCCGAAGCTCGAAGAAGAGGGAGAAAAGTACGATGTGGTCATTCTGGATCCACCTGCCTTTACAAAATCCCGCAGTTCTGTCAAAAATGCAGTCAAAGGCTACCGTGAGATCAATCTTCGTGGAATGAAACTGGTAAAAGACGGCGGATTTCTTGCAACCTGTTCCTGTTCCCATTTTATGGAATATGAACTGTTTACAAAAACGATCGGCCAGGCTGCAAGAAGTGCACACAAGAGACTTCGCCAGGTGGAATACCGCACACAGGCGCCGGATCACCCGATCCTGTGGTCTTCCGACGAATCCTATTACCTGAAATTCTATATCTTCCAGGTATGTGATGAGAAATAATCAGAGAAAATATAAAGTAGAAACAGATCACATAAAGGAAAAGGTCATAAGAAAGAAGGACTTAGATGAGAGACAAGTTTAATAGATTTATGCAGGGACGTTATGGAGTAGATGCATTTGCACGTTTTACGATGGGTGTGGCACTTGTAGCGATCATCCTTTCGATTTTTTTCAGCAACGGAAGCAGAATAGGCGCACTTCTTGATACGTTTGGACTTCTGGTGCTGCTGTATACATATTACCGCATGCTTTCCAGAGATATTCAGAAGAGATACCGGGAAAACGAAAAATATCTTGCTGCGACTGCAAAGCTCAGACAGCGTTTCAACAGAGAAAAGAGTATGATGAATCAGAGAAAGACACATCATATTTATTCCTGCCCGGGATGTGGTCAGAAGATCCGTATTCCGAGAGGCAAGGGGAAAATTGAGATCGAATGTCCGAAATGCCATACAAAATTTGTTAAAAGAAGCTAACAAAACAGGTCGGCGCGACAGGGGGAGGCAACACAGTGTTTGGATATGTGGTAATGAACAAACCGGAAATCAAATTCAAAGATTTTGATATGTACCGTTCTTTTTACTGCGGACTGTGTCGTGAGCTGAAAGAGCGTTACGGTCTCAGCGGACAGATTACGTTAACTTATGATATGACCTTTGTGATCCTTCTGCTCAGCGGACTTTATGAGCCGCCGACAAAGAAAGGATTGACACGCTGTATCGTACATCCGGTGCGCAGACAGCCGGTCAGAAAAAATGCGATTACTGAATATGCTGCGGATATGAATATTTTTCTGACTTATTACAAATGCAAAGATGACTGGAATGATGAGAGAAGCATTCTGGGACTTGCTTTTGGCAAATTGCTGGAACGTAAAGAAAAGAAGAGTGAAAAACTCTGGAGCAAAAAGGTGCAGACGATTGTATCCTGCCTGGATGAACTGTCCGAACTCGAAAAAGAAAATGCGACAGACATCGATCGTGTATCCGGCTGCTTTGGCAGAATCATGGCAGAAATCTTTGCATACAGAGAAGATGTATGGGAACCGACTCTTCGGCGTATGGGATTTTATTTCGGCAAGTTTATTTATTTGCTGGATGCCTATGATGATGTGGAAGAGGATGTCAAAAAAGGAAATTACAATCCATTTTCAAAAGATTATATAATAAAAGGGTTTGATGACCGGGTAAAGAGTATGCTTATGATGATGATGGCAGAAACCTGCCGGGAATTCGAGAAACTTCCTATTATAAAATATACCGATATTCTTCGGAATATCCTGTATTCCGGAGTATGGTGCAGGTTTGAGACCGTTTCCGGGAAACGGAAGAAAGAACAGGAGAAAGAACATGTTTGATCCATATAGTGTGCTGGGCATTTCCAGAGATGCATCAGATGAAGAAATAAAAAAAGCATATCGTAAGCTCAGCCGCAAATACCATCCGGATGCGAATATCAACAACCCGAATAAAGCGCAGGCGGAAGAGAAATTTAAAGAAGTACAGCAGGCTTACGAGCAGATCATGAAAGAAAAAGAGTACGGAACTTCCGGAAATTACAATTCCTATGGTGGATTTGGAGGTCAGAGCCAGAGTACGTATCAGGATGAGGAAGCCATCCGCAGACAGGCAGCGGCAAATTACATCCAGAGCCGACATTTTCAGGAGGCGATGAACGTGCTTTCCTCCTTAAATCAGCGAAACGGGCAGTGGTATTATCTGTCGGCGATGGCGAATATGGGACTTGGAAATAATGTGAACGCAATGAACGATGCACGTACAGCAGTCAATATGGAGCCGGATAATATGCAGTACCGGATGCTTCTTCAGAGACTGGAAGGCGGAGGAAGCTGGTATCAGGAACAGCAGAATCCATTCGGCGGCATGCCATCGGATGGCAGTGATTACTGTATGAAGCTGTGTCTGGCGAATATGGTCTGTAATCTGTGCTGCCCGGGAGGAGGCATGTTCTGCTGTTAGTCAGAGTGAAAAAATCAAAATCCTGTCATAAAAGAAATTGACATTTTATAAGAGTGATATTATTATAATGAATGTATTGCTGTGCTAAAGTGTTGTTGCATCAAAGAACAGCAAAAGGAAGAGCATTACAGGAGGAAATCATAATGAGTATTCGTATTGGTATTTTAGGTTATGGCAACCTTGGCAGAGGAGTAGAATGTGCAGTGAAACACAATCCGGATCTGGAGCTTGTTGCCGTATTTACACGTCGTGATCCTGCATCCGTAAAAATTCTTACAGATACAGCAAAAGTATATCATGTAGATGAAGCAGAAAAAATGAAAGATAAAATTGACGTTCTGATTCTCTGTGGAGGAAGTGCGACAGATCTTCCGGTTCAGACCCCGAAATACGCACAGTGGTTCAACGTTGTTGACAGCTTTGATACCCACGCAAGAATCCCGGAGCATTTTGCAAATGTAGATAAGGCAGCTTCCGAGAGTAATCATGTCGGAATCATTTCCGTAGGCTGGGATCCGGGAATGTTCTCCCTCAACAGAATGTATGCAAATGCAATTCTGACCAATGGTAAAGATTATACATTCTGGGGCAAAGGCGTAAGCCAGGGCCACTCTGATGCAATCCGTCGTATTGATGGTGTCAAAGACGGCAAACAGTACACGATCCCGGTTGAAGCAGCTCTTGAAGCGGTAAGAAGCGGACAGAATCCGGAACTTACTACCAGACAGAAACACACAAGAGAGTGTTTCGTAGTAGCAGAGGAAGGTGCTGATCTTGCACGTATCGAGCAGGAGATCAAGACTATGCCGAACTATTTCGACGAATATGACACAACCGTACATTTCATTTCCGAAGAAGAACTGAAACGTGATCACAGCGGCATTCCGCATGGTGGATTTGTAATCCGTACCGGAAAGACCGGTTGGAACGATGAAAACAGCCATGTGATCGAGTACAGCCTGAAACTTGATTCCAACCCGGAATTTACTTCTTCCGTTATCGTTGCTTATGCAAGAGCGGCATATCGCATGAACCAGGAAGGACAGAAGGGATGCAAGACTGTATTTGATGTTGCACCGGCATACTTAAGTGCTCTGGACGGCGCAGAATTAAGAAAACATCTTCTTTAATCCTGATCGGAAAGATACTTATATAGAAAAAAGTGAAATATTACAAAAGGGTGAAGCCATCGGCTTTGCCCTTTTTTATGTAATAGGAAATTACTCCGTAATGTTCCTATTACATAAAAAGGGTGCATAAAACGTTACTGTTTACAGTGTTTTACATTTTTTGTTGACGGAAAGAAAAACATGAGATATAATACCTACATAATATTGTAACAAGATTGTAAAAAATACAAATATATTTGTTTACAGAAAGAGGTTATGGGTATGGGAAAGATATGCAAAAAGTCATGGATCGCGGGCATATTTTTAGGAGTAATGCTTTTTGCAGCAGGCTTTGCATTTCAGGCAACGACCGTAGATGCACAGGCTGCATCGACCGGATTCCGAACGGTGGGTGGTCAGACATTTTACTATAAAAAAGGAAAGAAAGTAAAAGGCTGGGTCACAGTAAAGGGAAAGAAATATTTCCTGAACAGAAAGACCGGAGCACTTTACAAAGGCTGGATGAAAAGTTCGAAAGGCAGAAGACGCTATTTTGACCAGAAAACCGGTGCGATGTATACCGGATTTAATAAAATTGCCGGCCAATATTATTACTTTAATAAAAAGACCGGCTTTACAGTGAGTGGTTTCGTAAAATTCGGAACGAATTTTTACAGATATTTCGATACCAGGAAGTATACAATGGCGACCGGCTGGATGACGAATTCCAAAAACCAGAAGTGGTATTTTGGCAGTGATGGCAAAATGTACCGGGGACTTAAGAGGATCGGCAGCTACAAGTATTATTTCGATGGTAAGACAGGAGCTGCAAAATACGGATTTATTACATCTTCAAAGGGATACACCAGATATTTCCGTAAGAAATATTACCGTATGGCAACCGGCTGGATGACCTCGTCGAAAGGAAAGAAACGCTATTTTGCCAAGAATGGCGTCATGGCAACCGGTAAGAAAACCATCAGCGGAAGCACTTACTATTTTAACACCGGTACAGGTATTGCAACAGGTGGTTGGGTAACGATTGACGGAAGTAAATATTACTTTGACACAAAGACATTTAAGATGGTTACTGGGTCAAAGAAGATCAATGGTGTAAGCTATAAGTTCAACTCTGTCGGTGTGATGATCTATGACGGCAGTACCGAAGCAAATGATGCTGTAGTAGATACTTCTTATTTTAAAAATGATCCGAAGCCGGTTGCGCAGACCGGAACAAAGACCATTAAGAATTATCTGGCAGGTGCACTGAAGCCTGTAGGTCAGGCGCTTTATATCTGGGGCGGCGGCTGGAATGATTCCACGCTGAAAGGTGTGAAATCAAACTGGCAGAAGTTTTACCTCGGTCAGAGCAGCAGTTACAATTATAACAACTACCGTGATCTGAGCGAGACTAACAGAGCAAAGGGCCTCGACTGTTCCGGATTTGTGGGCTGGGCAGCATATCAGGTCATGCAGACAAGAAGCAATGTAGGATATGGATATACAGTTGTTTCGGGAGAGATCGGTTCCTACTATAAGAATACCTTGAAATGGGGCACATACGTAAACCAGAATTATCTTTCAAAGAGAAAATGGAAGCTTTATCCGGGAGATATCGGATATGATGACGGACATACATGGATCGTTCTCGGACAGTGTCCCGATAAGAGCGCAGTGATCGTACATTCCACACCGAATGCCGGTGTGCAGATCGCAGGTACCAGTACTCCGGAAGGCAAATCTGACAGTCAGGCGGTTGCCCTGGCACGAAAATATATGACCAGATATGCCGGCTACAAAAAATTCGAATATCGTCCGGCATGCGGAAACTTCGTTCGTCGTGGTAATTACATGAGATGGAACAGTACACTTTCTGATCCGGACGGATTTAAGAGCAAGACAGCCGATCAGATCCTTCAAATCCTTTTTGGATTCTAAATTAAATAAGAAAGAAATGTTACAGAGGAGTTTCCTGAATATGGAAACTCCTTTATTTCTTGCAGAGTTTTTAATAAATGTTACAAAATATTAAACTTTTTAATGAATTCTACTTGCAATCGTAAGAAGTATATGTTAATATGTATAAGAACTTGAAAAAGATATTTCGTAAATATTACAGAATATAGCAATTAAGATTATGAGGTGAGAAACATGAAGAAACGAATTGTTTGCCTGACGTTAGCGTTAATGATGACAGCAGCACAGGTAGTCAGCGTAAGCGCATCACGAGAAGATGAACTGAGAGAGGAACAGGCCGCAACAAGCGCACAGCTTGATGCAACATATGCCCAGATCGATCAGCTTTATTCTGCCAAGCAGCAGTTACAGGATGAAATCAATACACTGGATGCAAATCTTGTAAACGTCATGGTTTCCATTCAGACATTAGAGGGAGATATCAGTAATAAACAGGCTGATATCGAACAGACACAGGCAGATCTTCAGAAAGCACAGAATGCCAAAGACAAACAGTACGCAGCAATGAAACAGCGTATCCAGTATCTGTACGAAAAAGGTGGAAGCGAAGCATGGTTCCAGATGATGATGAGTGCAGATAATCTTTCTGATCTTCTGACAAAAGCAGAATATACTCAGAAGATGTATGATTACGACAGAAAGAGCCTTGAGACATATGCCAATACGATCGAACAGGTTACAAACCTTGGGAATCAGTACCAGCAGGAGAAATCCGAACTGGAAGGCATGAAACAGGAATATGAAGCGGAATCTGCAAACCTTCAGACACAGATTGACACAAAGAAAGCCAACTCCGCAGACTGTGATAACGAAATCGCATATGCACAGGAAATGGCAAATGAATATGCAAACCTGATCCAGGAACAGCAGGCAGAGATTGAACAGCTTGAGGCAGAACGTATTGCAGCTGAAGAGGAAGCAAGACGTCAGGCAGAGGCAGAAGCCGCTGCCGCTGCAGCAGCAGAAGAAGCTGCACAGCAGGAAGATCAGACGGTATATGATGAAGACGGCAACGAAGTAGATGCTGATGAAGCAGCCGAAAACGGAGATACCGTATATGACGAAGATGGTAATGAAGTAGATCCGAGCGAAACGACAAGCAGTGATGATGATGTGAAGTATGATGAGTACGGTAACGTAATCGACAGCGACAACACAGTTGATCCTGATAGTGTAAGTTCTTCATCCAGCAGCTCATCCAGTTCAGGCTCAGGCTCTTCAATCGTAGATTATGCAACACAGTTTGTTGGTAATCCGTACGTATGGGGCGGCACAAGCCTTACAGGCGGTGCTGACTGCTCCGGATTTACGCAGAGTGTTTATGCACAGTTTGGTTACAGTCTTCCGAGAACATCTTATGAGCAGCAGAACTGGGGAACAGAAGTTTCCTATGCAGATGCTCAGCCGGGTGACCTGATCTGCTATGGTGGACACGTTGCAATCTACATGGGCAACGGACAGATCGTACATGCATCTAACTCCAGAGATGGTATCAAGATCAGCAATGATGCTACTTACAGAACAATCCTTTCTGTAAGAAGACCTTCATAAATAAAGAGCAAAGGCAGTTCCCGCGGGAGCTGCTTTTTTTCTTGACTTTCTGTATATAAAGTATTAAAATGATGCAAAAGCGCAACGGAGCACTTAGTAGTTTCGTGCGCTCTTTTTTTGTTTCAGAAAAAATTCTGGAACGATTCACTTATGGTGATATGTTCCGAAAGGACATATGGATGAAAAATATACATTTCAGGAGGAAACGAAAATGAGAAAGAGCAAAATGTGGAGAATGATGACAGTTGCTGCTGTGGCAGCATCCATGACATGCGGAGTATTTGGAGTACAGAGCGTCAGCGCGGATGACAAGAAAACTCTGAAAGTTGCAATGGAATGCGGATATGCACCATATAACTGGACACAGCCGGATGATTCAAACGGTGCTGTTCAGATTTCAGGAAGTTCCGATTATGCATATGGATATGACGTTATGATGGCAAAGAAGATTGCCGATGAACTCGGATATGATCTTGAGATCGTAAAACTTGACTGGGATTCCCTTGTACCGGCTGTACAGTCAGGACAGGTTGACTGTGTAATTGCAGGACAGTCTATCACAAAAGAACGCCAGCAGATGGTTGATTTTACAGATCCATACTATTATGCATCTATCATCACTCTTGTTAAAAATGACGGTGATTATAAAGATGCAGCAAGCGTAGAAGACCTCAAAGGAGCAACCGTAACATCTCAGCAGAATACGATCTGGTATGATTCCTGCCTGCCGCAGATCCCGGATGGCAACATTCTTCCGGCGCAGGAAAGTGCACCGGCTATGCTGGTAGCTCTTGAAGCCGGAAAATGTGATGCAGTTGTAACAGATATGCCTACAGGAAAAGCAGCATGCGTAGCTTATCCGGATTTCAAGCTTCTTGATTTCACAGGAACAGACGGAGAATTCGAAGTATCTGATGAAGACATCAACATCGGTATTTCCCTGAAAAAAGGAAACGATGAACTCAAAGATGCGATCAACGGTGTCTTAAGTGAGATGACAGAGGATGATTTCAATAAAATGATGGATGAGGCTATTTCTGTACAGCCACTTTCCGAATAATAAAGGAGGAGCAAAATGCTGCCTGAGAGTTTTGGGGGAAGAATCATCTATCTTCTTCAGCAATATGGTTCTTCTTTTGCGAAGGGAGCCGGAGTCAGCATGTGGCTGGCACTGGTGGGAACACTTTTTGGATGCATCATTGGTTTTCTGGTTGGTATCGTGCAGACGATCCCGGTTGATAAGAATGACTCAACAGCCAAAAAGATTTTGACTAAAATTGTGAAATTTATTCTTGCCTGCTATGTGGAGTTCTTCCGTGGAACTCCGATGATGGCACAGGCGATGTTTATTTACTTTGGTAGTGCAGCTGTGTTTAATATCAATATGTCCATGTGGTTTGCGGCAATATTTATCGTGTCGATCAACACAGGTGCATATATGGCAGAGACCGTCCGTGGAGGAATCCTTTCAATCGATCCGGGACAGACAGAAGGTGCAAAAGCAATCGGTATGACACATGTACAGACCATGATTAATGTAATTCTTCCGCAGGCACTTCGAAATATTATGCCACAGATCGGCAATAACCTGATCATCAACATCAAAGATACCTGCGTACTTTCCATTATCGGTACAGTTGAACTGTTCTATACGACCAAAGGTGTGGCGGGTGCACTTTATACATACTTTGAATCCTTCACGATTGCGATGATCATTTACTTCATCATGACCTTTACCTGTTCCCGTATCCTGCGTGTGCTGGAACACAAGATGGACGGACCGGATAACTACGATCTGGCTACAGCGGATACACTGACACATACCAGCGGTATGTATTCTTACAGAGAAAGGAAGGATGACAGAGAATGAGTGAAACAATCCTTGAAGTACAGCATCTGGGAAAATCCTTCGGAAATAATGAAATCTTAAAAGATATTGATTTCTCTGTAAAACCAAAGGATGTTACCTGCATTATAGGACCATCCGGTTCCGGTAAATCCACACTGCTTCGCTGCATGAATCTTCTGGAGACGCCATCCTGCGGTGAGATCCGTTATCACGGAACAAATATCATGGACAAGCATGTAAATGTTCCTGAATACCGTTCAAAGGTCGGTATGGTGTTTCAGAATTTTAATCTCTTTAACAATATGACCGTTCTTAAGAACTGCACGGTCGGACAGGAAAAAGTCCTGAAAAAGAGCAAAGAAGAAGCGCACAAAAATGCGATGATGTATCTGGAAAAAGTTGGTATGGCACCGTATATTAATGCAAAACCGAAACAGCTTTCCGGCGGACAGAAGCAGAGAGTTGCGATCGCGAGAGCACTTGCGATGGAACCGGAGGTCCTGCTCTTTGATGAGCCAACTTCCGCATTGGATCCGCAAATGGTCGGAGAGGTGCTGGAAGTTATGCGGACGCTTGCAAAAGACGGTCTGACTATGATTATTGTCACACATGAGATGGCATTTGCCAGAGACGTTGCGAAGCACGTGATCTTCATGGGCGATGGAGTTATCGTAGAAGAAGGTACATCTCAGCAGATCTTTGAAAATCCGCAGAAAGAACTGACAAAAGAATTTTTAAGCCGTTTCAGAAATGCATAAAGTTAAGATGTTTAGATAAAACAACCCTTCCTGTTGTTCAGTGTTCAACAGGAAGGGTTGTTTTTCGGTTAATAAGAATTGGCGGTATGATTTTATGCGTTGGTTCGACAGACAGAGTTGGTTTTCTTTTATGCCGTTCTTCAATCTGGTTATTCAGAATGTCCATGGCAGATAAAGCGATTTTGTCAATCTGCTGTCCGACAGTACTGATCGGGATGATTGCCTCTCTTGAAACGGGAGAGTCATCGAACCCAATAATCTTGTAATCATCAGGCAGGCAGCCATACTTCTGAATCAGATGGTTGAGCATAATGTTGGCGAAGGTATCGTTCGGAAGAAAAATCCCTTTTGTTTTCCCTTTATATTTGGTATCGATTGTTTCAAGAAGGTCTTTGAGGATCCGGGATGTTTCATCATAAGTATGTCCGGTATCTGTAAGAAGCATTTCATGAGGAATGTTGTATTCCTTGCAGATATCAGAAAATCCCCGAATACGTTCGTAGGATGGTATCTGCTTGGGAATATCTGCATTGATATGGAGCAGGATATCGGCACCTGTCTTGGCAAGAAGACTGGTTGCCTGTACGCCACCCATATAGTTGTCTGTGTTGACACTGCTCACATACTGATCTTCACGCTCGATCGTTACGATTGGAATATTATAAGAAGCAAGTTCTATGGAAGGAATTGTGTGACTCAGAATGATCATGCCTTCGATTTTGTATGCAAGAAGTTCCTGTATATATTTTCGTTCGGTTGATTCGTGGTCATCTCCGGTGAATACGAGAAATTTATATCCAAAAGAGTCGTAGGTCTTTAGTATCTGATTCAGAATTTCTGAATAGTAGTGCATATAAAGGTTCGGAATAATGATTCCTATAAACTCTGTTTTTCCGTTCGCGAGTATTCTCGCGACTTTGTTTTCCTTATAGTTTAATTTTTCAAGAGCAGTTGCAATGATCTGCTGGTTTTCCAGGGTAAGAGAATCCGGATTATTAAAATATCTGGAAATGGTTGTTTTGGAAAAACCGGTATATTTTGCGATGTCACTGAAAGTTATATTTTTTTTACCCATATCAGGTTCCTTTCGATAAAATAAAATTTTACCATGTTATAGTGAGAAGTCAATTACTTTTATGATAACAGTATAGCAGAAATTTCAAAACAGAACAATGAAAACAATCAACAGAAACGGTTAAGTAACCGGTTTTGTAAAAACTTTACAAAGTGGAGATATGAAATTTGTATAAAGCAATGAAATTGCATATGATGGTTGACTTGATAGCATTGCTGTGATATTATCAAACCATAAAGTAACCGGTAACTTTACCGGTAACGTAGAACGAGCACAGGGAAAAGGAGGAGCACATGAAGAAAGCGAAACTGATTTTTCTTGCCGGTCTGGCTGTGGCAGTCAGTCTTACAGGATGTCAGAAAAAAGAAGTAAAGCCCGGCGATGTGGCAGGATATGATGAGGGCGAACAGTATCTTTCAATCTGGGTCCACAGTATTGAGGATACTCCGGAAGGACAGGTTTACAGGGAATCTGTAGACAGCTTTAATGAGAAATATAATGGTAAATATTTCGCAGATATTGAATTTATTCCGAGAAATGACAGTGGAGGCGGTTATTCAGATAAGGTAAATTCTTCTGTACTGTCAGGAGGGCTTCCGGATGTGCTTACCCTGGACGGACCGAATGTGGCAGCTTATGCAGCGAACGGGATCATACAGCCACTTGCAGAGCTGACAGAGGAAGAAAGAGGAGAATATCTGGAATCCATTCTGGAACAGGGTACTTATAATGATAAGCTTTATGCACTTGGAGTTATGGAATCCAGTGTAGGGCTTTATTATAACAAAGATATTCTGGAAGAAGCCGGAATTGAGGTTCCAGATGCAGATCATCCGTGGACGACATCAGAATTTATGGATATTCTGGCTAAGCTGAAACCGCTGATGGATGAGAAGAATGGTTATCCGATCGACATGACATTCCCGGTAGGTGAAACAAGTATTTATTATTATGCCCCATTTATCTGGGCAAATGGTGGAAACCTGGTAAGTGAAGACGGACTGACAGTGGATGGATACTTTAATTCGGAGAAGAATGTTGAGGTCATGAATTATTTCCACCAGATTGTAGAGAACAAATACATGTCTGAAGCTCCAATAGAGAATCTGTTTGAAAGTGGAAGAGCGGCTTTCAAATTTGACGGGGCGTGGGAAGTCAACACAATCTACGAGAACTATCCGGATGTGAATCTTGGCGTTGCACCATATGTAGTTGGTGATGACTGGGATGGTGAAAGATATACACCGACAGGATCCTGGGCATTTGCAGCATCCTCAGAGACGGACAACATTGAAGGTGCAACAGAACTGGTCAAATGGATGAGTGGTGTGGAAAGTGGTGTAAGAATCTGGAATGAAGCAAAATCACTTCCGTCTACATACAAAGCGTTTGAACAGATTGATATATTCCAGACAGATGAAAACTACAATGCTCTGTATCAACAGTTAAGTAAATACGGACACCCGAGACCAAAAACTCCTGTATATCCACAGGTAAGTACATCTTTCCAGCAGGCACTTGAAAGTGTTGGACTGGGCGGTAAAGATGCGCAGGCAGAACTGGATAAATCTGTAGAAAGGATTAACGCGAAACTGGAACGTTATACGAGAGAATAATGAAGAAAAAAGAATCAATTTTAGGAATGGCTTTCTTTGGCCCGGCACTGATACTTCTTACGCTGTTTTTATTCCTGCCGATGGTGTTGACACTGGTATTCAGTTTTACAGATTACTTTGCGCTGAATCCGGATATGACACATTTTGTGGGCCTTGAAAACTACATTAATATTTTTAAGGATGAACTGTTTGTAAAATCCTTCTTCAATACGGTGAAATTTGTAATTATCATCGTTCCTTGCCAGTGTATCGGAGCACTTGTTCTGGCACTTGCAATCAACAAAGTCACACATTGTAAAAAATACTTCAAAGTAGCATTTTTTATCCCGGTTGTAATGTCTCTGGCAGTTGTATCTACACTCTGGATGGACATCTACAGTCCGGAGGGAATCTTAAATACACTGCTTGCTCATTTTGGAATCAGCGCTCAGCCGTTTATTCACAGTGCAAAGCAGGCGCTTCCGTCCATCGCGATCATGAGTGTATGGCAGGGTGTCGGATATCAGATGATCATCTTCCTTGGTGGACTCCAGAATATTAATCCGGCACTTTATGAAGCAGCAGAAATGGATCATGCAAGTGGATGGCAGAAATTTAAAGACATTACACTTCCGGAACTGAAACCTCTCTGCGTTTTCGTTTTTATCACCGTTACAATCGGTGCGTTCCGTATGCTGGTACAGCCGATGGTCATGACAGGTGGAGGACCGGATCACTCAACATACACACTTGTATATGACATTTATGAAACCGGCACAATGAACTGGGAGATGGGACTTGCATCAACAATGGCAATTGTATTTACAATATTTGTTGTTATCCTGACGATCATACAGAATGTACTGACCAAAGGAAAGGAGGAGAAAAAACATGTTAACAAAAAAGCAAAAAACATTTAACTGGATTCTGGCAGTTGTTTTGCTGCTACTCTCTGTATTCTTCCTGTTTCCGGTTATCTGGATGCTTGCAAACTCCTTTAAACCAGATGCAGCGATCACAGCAGATATGAATTCCATAGCAGCATTTATTCCTCCTGCTTTAAATGGAAATTATTTTGAAAACTATATTACGATTCTGACAGATACCAATTTCCTTCGTTACATGATTAATACTCTGGGATATGCGGCACTGCTGATCGTACTTGGGGTTATTGTCAACGGACTTGCAGGCTATGCACTTGCAAAGATTAACTTTCCATTCCGCGACCAGTGGCTTTTGATCATCATGATGCTTCTGATCGTACCGACAGAAACCGTTATCACGATACACTTTCTGATCATTGCAAAAGCAGGACTACTGAATACCGTGCTTGGATATGTACTTCCAATGATCGTGAATCCGTTTAATATCTTTCTGTTCCGACAGGTTTTTGTAAGTCTGCCGGATGATGTTTATGAGGCGGCACAGCTTGACTTCTGTAGTCCGGTAAAATATTTCTTTACCATGGTATTGCCAATGTCAAAGACAGTCGTTGCAACTGTCAGTGTGTTTACATTCCTTGGAGTATGGAATGACTATCTCTGGCCGTCACTTGTATTTACATCCAGTGATCTTCTGACCGCGCAGATTGGTCTGAACTCCATAACATCCAATGACAATACAACAATGGGACAGACACTTGCAGTAATCACACTGATCACAATCCCTGTTATTATTATTTATGCACTGTTCTCCAAACAGATTGTAGAAGGTGTAACATCAACTGGTTCCAAGGAGGGTTAATGAATTATGAGTTTTATAGAATTTAAACATATCGGAAAAAAATATGCAGGAGCAGAACACAAATCTGTAGATGATTTTAATCTTAATATAGAAGAAAAAGAATTTATCGCATTTGTAGGACCGTCTGGATGTGGAAAATCCACAACACTTCGTATGATTGCCGGATTCGAAGAGATTACAGAAGGAGATCTGTATATTGACGGCAAAAGAGTGAACGAGACAGCACCGAGAGACCGTGGTATTGCGATGGTATTCCAGAACTATGCCCTGTATCCGCATATGACCGTAGAAAAAAATATCGGATACGGGCTGAAGAACATGAAGATGCCAGCAGACCAGATCAAGAAAAAAGTAGACTGGGCAATTGATATCCTGGGACTGCAGGAATTCCGTTACAGAAAACCGAAGAATCTTTCTGGAGGTCAGAGACAGAGGGTTGCACTGGGACGTGCAATAGTAAAAAATCAGAAGGTATTTCTGATGGATGAGCCACTGTCCAATCTGGATGCAAAACTTCGTGTCAGCATGAGAACAGAGATCAGCAAGCTGCATCGTGAAATGGGTGCAACGACGATCTATGTTACACATGACCAGGTTGAAGCCATGACTATGGCTGATCGTATCGTTATCATGAAAGAGGGCGTGATCCAGCAGGTTGGAAAACCAATGGAATTATATGATCATCCGGTAAATAAATTTGTTGCGGGATTTATAGGATCCCCGCAGATGAACTTCTTTGATGTTACCTTAAAAGGAAACGAAGTAACATTTGAAGACGGAAATAAACTGATGCTTCCGGAAGCTATTCTTAAGAAACTGAATGGTAAAGAAGGCGAGATGACACTTGGTATCCGTGGAGAAGATCTCAAAATGGATGGACACAACCTGGAACTTTATAAAGAAAATAAAATGAAAGCTGTGATCACAAATACAGAAGTCATGGGAAATGAGAATAACCTGTACTTCCAGTTCGGAGGCTGCCAGGCAGTTGCACGAGTTTCTAAATATGAGATCAGCCAGGTTGGAGATGAAATTGAATTTGTATTTATGCCATCCAAGATTCATTTCTTTGATAAAGAAACTGAGATGAATTATTTATAGGAGTGACATTGATAATGAGAGAAGTAAAGATTTTTTTAGGGACAATAGAAAGAGTAAAAGATTTTGTCAATGCTGTGACGCGTCTGGACTGTGATGTAGACATTGTGTCCGGAAGATATGTGATTGATGCAAAATCAATCATGGGAATTTTCAGCGTGGATCTGTCAAAAGCGGTTGATCTGAGAATTCATGCAGAAGGCACTGAAGCAGAAAAAGCAATGGAAGTAATCAGTCCATTCATAGAAAAATAGAAAGTGAGTAGAATATGCAGAAAATATATGTAAAACCGAAAGACTACTGGATGAATGACCCGAATGGCTTTATATATTACAAAGGTATGTATCATCTTTTTTACCAGTGTTTCCCGTATGCGCCGCGCTGGGGACGGATGCACTGGGGACATGTTGTCAGCAAAGATCTGGTGAACTGGGAAGAACAGGGGATTGCACTGTTTCCAAGCAAAACAGATGACCGGAGTGGATGTTTTTCCGGAAGCGCCATTGAAGAAGATGGCAAAATGCAGCTGTATTATACCGGTGTGAATTATCTTACAGAAAATCCAGAGGATATCAATTTGTGTGTGGATGAACATTTTGTTTCCGCACAGCTTAAGATAACTTCAGAAGATGGCTTTCATTTTGATAATATTAAAGACAAAAAGACGGTGATTCCAGTCATTCATGATAAGGGGATCGGAGATGCACGCCACACAAGAGACCCGAAAGTCTGGAAAGACGGTGAGAGATGGTACATGGTACTTGGAAGCACCATTGAAGACAAACAGGGAAAACTTTTGTTCTTTACAAGTACAGATGGAGAAGAATGGAAATTTGCGAATTCTGTAACCAGAGAAAACTTCGGCTGGATGTGGGAATGTCCGGATTATTTTGAAGTAGATAACGGGCAGGTAGTAATCTTTTCACCGATGCAGTTATTTAAAGACGGAAAAGCAGAGGATGCGCAGACCGTCTGTATGCAGGTGAAATTTGATAAAGAAACCTGTGCGATGGAACTGCCGGAAGAATATCAGTTTCTGGATTATGGAACAGACCTTTATGCACCACAGAGCACCCTCGATGAGGAGGGAAGAAGAATCCTGACTGCGTGGCTTCGTATGCCGGAGCCGGTGGATGGGAAATGGCAGGGAATGATGTGTATTCCACGTGTTGTAGAAGTAAAAGAAAATCATATCTATTTCCGCGTTCATCCGAATGTTCAGGCAGCATATACAAAAGAAATCTCTACACCATCTGAGGCGGACGAAAGTGGATATCGTCTGAGATTTTCCCTGGAGGATGGGGATAAAGTAGATGTCGGAGGATATGTGATTTCCAGAAAAGGGGATAAAATTTGTACTGACAGAAGCTGCCTTTTTGGAAAATATCCGAATCACAGAGTGAAATTTGAGACACCGGAGATGAAAGGATTTGAAATCGAAGTGTATGTGAATCCGAACCAGATCAGTGTTTTTGTGAACGATGGTGAAGCGGTGATTACCAATGCCGTGTATGATCTGGGCAAAGAAATAGAGACAGATGTAAAAATGAGAATAGAAACTCTGGAAAAATAAAGAACTCCGGTCATGAAGAAATTTGTGACCGGACAATGATAGGGATGGAGAAAAGCACATTTTTCTCCATCCCCATTTCATGTCACGAATCTGATATTTTCAGCTTGTATTTTGTATATTCAAAGTATGATATAGGGTATAGTGTAAGAAAAATCAGGCGAAGAATAGCTGGAGTAGGAGATGAGAGACATGAGATATGGATATTTTGATGAAGTAAAAAAGGAATATGTGATCACACGTCCGGATACACCGGCACCGTGGGTAAACTATCTTGGCTCACCAGAGTATGGGGCAATCGTTTCAAATAACGCAGGGGGATACAGTTTTGCAAAATCCGGAGCAAATGGAAGAATCCTGAGATATATTTTCAATCAGTTTGATCAGCCGGGACGGTATATTTATCTTCGTGATAATGAAAGTAAGGATTACTGGTCTGCATCCTGGCAGCCGGTAGGCAAAGATCTGGAGACGTACAAAAGTGAATGCCATCATGGAACAGCATACACAAAAATGATGGCAGACTACAGTGAAATTCACTCAGAAGTAAGATATTATGTGCCGTTGGAGCAGTCTTATGAAGTGTGGAGTCTGGCAGTAACAAACTATTCTGAGAAAAAACGTGAACTCACAGTAACAGGATATGCGGAATTTACCAATAACAGTAACTATGAACAGGATCAGGTAAATCTTCAGTATTCTCAGTATATCACACAGACGGTTTTCAGAGGGAACCGTGTACGTCAGATGATCCATGCAAACCTGGATCGTCTGGAAGAAGGTGAAAACATTGATAACAAAAATGTATTCAACAGATTCTTCGGACTGGCAGGAGCTGACGTGAATTCCTGGTGCGGAGACAAAGAAAGCTTTCTCGGAAGATATCACGGATATAACAATCCAGAGGGCGTGATCACGGGAAAACTGAGCAATAAAGGAAATTATAATGAGAATAGCTGTGGAGCACTTTCAACAGTTTTAAGCCTTGCTCCGGGGGAAACAAAAGAAATCACTTTTCTTGTTGGAATGAAAGGTGATGCAGAAGCGGGCGAAATCGTGGAGCATTACAAAAACTGCCAGGATGTATGTAAAAGAGAACTGGAAGAACTGATCGAATACTGGCATGGTCAGCTTTCTCACTTCCAGATCAGAACCCCAAGTCCGGAATTTAATACCATGATCAATACATGGAATGCATACAACTGTTTTATGACCTTTATCTGGTCACGGGCAGCTTCTTTTACCTACTGTGGACTCCGCAATGGATATGGATATCGCGATACAGTTCAGGATATTCAGGGAGTGATTCATCTGGCACCGGAGATGGCGGTGGAAAAAATCCGATTCATGCTTTCAGCACAGGTGGATAACGGCGGTGGACTTCCGCTTGTAAAATTCACACATAACCCGGGACATGAAGATACTCCGGACGATGCTTCCTATGTACAGGAAACAGGACATCCGGCTTATCGTGCAGATGATGCACTGTGGCTTTTCCCTACAGTCTATAAATATGTTTCAGAAACAGGCAATGTGGCATTCATGGATGAAGTGATTCCGTTTGCAAACAAAGATGAGGCAACCGTATATGAACATCTGAAACGTGCAATTGCATTTTCTGAAAATCATCTTGGAAAACATGGAATGCCGGCCGGTCTTTATGCAGACTGGAATGACTGTCTCAGACTTGGAAAAGATGGAGAGTCAACTTTTGTAGCACTGCAGTATTATTACGCAATGACGATTCTCAGAGAATTTGCAGAGTACAAAGAGGATAAAGAATATATTGAATATCTTAACGAAAGTCAGAAGAAACTTGGAAAACTGATCCAGGATCTCTGCTGGAATGAAGACCGATTTATCCGTGGATTTACAGAAGATGGAGCTGTGATCGGAAAGCGCACAGATCCGGAAGCGAATATGTGGCTGAATCCGCAGAGCTGGGCGGTGATCAGTGGTCTTGCAGACGATGCACAGGCAGATCTTGCACTGGATATGGTTTATAAGAGACTGAATACGGAATATGGAGCAATCCTGATGGATCCTCCATATCATGCTCATGCATTTGAGGGTGCGCTGGCTGTGATCTATAATGCAGGAACCAAGGAAAATGCAGGGATTTTCTCACAGTCACAGGGATGGATCATTCTTGCGGAAGCTCTGAGAGGACATGGAGAGAGAGCTTTTGGCTACTTTATGGAAAATGCGCCTGCGGCACAGAATGACAGGGCAGAGATCCGAAGACTGGAACCATACTGCTATGGACAGTTTACAGAGGGAAAAGCAAGCCCGAATTTCGGACGCTCTCATGTACACTGGCTGACAGGAACAGCATCTACCGTTATGGTAGGGTGTGTAGAAGGTATTCTTGGTATGCGTCCTGACTTTGGCGGACTGCGAATTGCACCATCTGTTCCGAAAGAATGGGATAAATTTGAAATTGATAAAGATTTCCGCGGATGTAAACTTCATATCACAGTCCATAATCCGGGACACGTGGAATCTGGTTTCAAGAAGATGATCGTCAATAGAGAAGAACTGGGAGAAAATTATATTCCTCAGGAAAAGCTTACAGAGATTACAGAAGTAGAACTGTTCATGTCATAAAAAGGAGACAGCATGAAATATATAAAATTTCAGGATAAAAAAGGAACGTTTACCATTCAGAGTCCGGAAAACTACAGTGGTCTGTATTTTCCGCTGGCGGGTGATGGAGGACTGAAATCCAGTATCACTCCGAACCTTGGAGGAGACAGCAAGACAGATCAGAACCATTTTCTTTTGGAACCGGTAAGTATTGAAAATCTTCACAATAATCGCAGTACCAGAAATTTCTGGTGTCGTATAGAAGGTAAGGGATGCTGGTCTGCAACGGGAATTTCAGCCGAGCAGGAATTACAGAAATTTACAGAAGCTCAGGATAAAAGCATTCTGGAAGCCGGTTTTATGTGGCAGAAAGTGACCAGAACTTCTGCAAAATATGGTCTTCAGTCAGAAATCACTTCTTTTGTTGCTGTGGACGGAGCAGCAGAGATTGAACTGGTCAGAATAAAAAATATATCTGAAGAAGTGACAAAAATAACTCCGATTGCTGCAATACCACTTTATGGAAGAAGCGCGGATAATATTCGAGATCATCGTCATGTGACATCACTTCTTCACAGAATCAATACAACAGAATATGGTGTGGAAGTCACACCGGTGCTGTCTTTTGATGAAAGAGGTCATCAGAAGAATCATATCACCTATTTTGTATATGGATATTCAGAAAAAGGCGATGCGCCGGAGGCATTTTATCCTACTGTGCAGGAGTTTATAGGAGAGGGCGGTACTTATCTGAATCCAGAAGCAGTAAGAAAGAACAAGCCAGGCAGAAAGGCAGGAAGCAGAGCTGAGGGAAAAGAGGCAATGGGAGGCATCCGCTTTGCGGATGTTGAGCTAAAGCCGCAGGAAACAGCAGGTTTTATCATACTGGCAGGACTGACAGAGAAGAAAGAGAGTATTGCCAAAACTGTCGCAAAATACAGAACAGAAGAGCAGGTGGAGAACGTTCTTGAAGAGGTGAAATCCTACTGGCAGAAAAAAGTAAATGTATCTTATGAAACCGGTGATGCAGATGCTGATAACTATATGAAATGGATCAGCTTTCAGCCGGTACTGCGAAGAATCTATGGCTGTTCTTTTCTCCCATACCACGACTATGGAAAAGGCGGACGGGGATGGAGAGATCTCTGGCAGGACTGTCTTGCACTCCTGATCATGAATCCGGCTGTAGTGCGTCAGATGATTGTTGCCAACTATGGCGGTGTCCGTATTGACGGAACAAATGCCACGATTATTGGAAATAAACAGGGAGAATTTATCGCGGACAGAAATAATATTGCCCGTGTCTGGATGGATCATGCATTCTGGCCGTTTGGAACGACGAAACTGTATATCGACCAGACCGGCGATATGGATATTCTGTTTGAAAAAGTTCCATATTTCAAAGATCTTCAGTCAGGAAGAGGAACAACACACGATGAAGAATGGAATACAGCTTACGGAAAACAGCAGAAAGTAGAGAACGGAGAGGTTTATTTCGGAACAATTCTGGAGCATATTCTTCTGCAGAATTTAACTGCTTTTTATGATGTAGGTGAGCATAATGAAATGAAACTCCATGGAGCCGACTGGAACGATGCCATGGATATGGCGTGGGACAATGGTGAGAGTGTGGCGTTTACCTGTGCCTATGCAGGAAATATGAATAACATTGCAGACTGCCTGGAAAATCTGGAACGCATAAGCGGAATTAACCGGGTTGAGATTGCCAGTGAAATGGAATGTCTGTTTTCCTGTGGAAGAGATCTATATGAGAATGCAGGCAAAAAAAGAAAACTGCTGGGTTCTTACACCAAAAAGTGTGCACACAACATCAGCGGCGACACAGTGATTGTCAGAATTGATGAGATAGTCAGAAATCTGCGTGAAAAAGCAGACTGGATGATGGAAAATATCCGAAAGAATGAATGGATCACAGATGGTGGAGACGGATGGTTCAATGGTTATTATGATGACCACAAGAATCCGGTAGAGTGCTGCGAAAAAGATCGTGTACGCATGATGCTGACCAGCCAGGTATTCGCGATTATGAGCGGAACTGCAACAAAAGAGCAGACTGCCGCGATCAGCAGAAGTGCAGATAAATATCTGTTCGATGAGAAAGCAGGCGGTTATCGACTGAATACAAATTTCAGAGAAGAGAAATTTGATCTCGGCAGAATGTTCGGCTTTGCCTATGGTGAAAAAGAAAACGGAGCTGTTTTCTCTCACATGGCAGTCATGTATGCAAATGCTCTGTACAGTCAGGGATTTGTAAAAGAAGGATATAAAGTGCTCAATACACTTCTTCATGCGGCAATGAACTTTGAAAGCAGCTATATGTATCCAGGACTTCCTGAATATTTTGACAGTGATGGAAGAGGGCTGTATGCATATCTTACCGGTGCAGCAAGCTGGTATATGCTGACCATGATTACAGAAGCTTTTGGAGTAAGAGGAGAGATTGGCAATCTTGTGATCGCACCGGCACTTATGGCAGAACAGTTTGATAAAGAAGGAAATGCAGCACTCTATCTGGAATTTGCAGGAAAGAAATTTGAGGTTCACATTTCCAATCCAGACAAAAAGGAGTATGGAGAATATCAGATCGTTCAGGCGTACTGTGACGAAAAAGAAATAGAAAAAAGAGCAGACGGAAGTGCCTGCATGAAAAAAGAGACGATTGAACAGTTGTCTTCAGATGAGACACATAATATTACTATAGTATTACAATAAAAACAACCCGACATTATGTAGTAAAATGACATAATGCCGGGTTGTTTTCTATTTTTCTCAATGCCGGGGAGAGACAGAGGCATGTCTGTTGGTCTACCACATGGATTTGTAGTATTTGTCGCGGTATTTCTTTGGTGTCAGTCCTATATAGCCTTCAAAAATCTGTATAAAGTGACTCTGTGAGGAAAAGGAAAGATACGCCGCAATATCCACGATAGACTGATCAGAATATCTGAGAAGATGAGTGGCTTTTTCTATTTTCTGTTCACGGATATAGTCACTGATCGATACACCAAGATTCTGCTTGAATATACGGGAAAGATAATTGCAGGACAGCCCTGTATGGTCAGCCAGATCCTGAATGGTGATTCTTTCTTTTATGTGAACGTAGATATAGTTGATGCATTCAATGACAGGTTTGGACAGAACAGAACTTTTTTTCTGAAGAAGCATTTTTCCGGTAAAATCTTTTGCCATAATATGATGGAGGTCTGCAACTTCACGGACTGAAGTGCAGGAATCCATTTTTAAGATATAGAAGTCGCTGAGGCGATAGGCCTGCTCCGGTTCCAGTCCTCCGTTAATGCAATAACGGGTCAGCATGGCGGCAGTTACCACAAAGTGATATTTGATATTGTTCAGAGGATTTCTTGAAAGGACACCAGTTCCTTCGAGCTGAAGAAAGGAATCTTTTTTGCAGTTTGCAGTGACAGTCTCCATGTCTCCGCTTCGGACTGCATTATAAAAAGAGTATTCTACGGAGGGAGAACGGTGCAGGATCTCCATTTCATTGTTTTCCATTTCAGTGTGGTACCAGTCTTTTGAGATTGCCATAAACATTACTCCTTAATGTGCTGATTTTTTATATTATGGATACAGCTTTTTCGAATATTATCGTTCGGGTGTCAAGGTAGTAGGTCCGAATTTTGTCGGCATGAAAAACTACATCAGTCTTTTGAAATCAGATATGTTCCTCAGATCCTGACAAACGGACAGGGTAATCCGGACAGAACATCCATGACACTGATCATGTTCCTGAACAGTCATCTGAAGAGCAAGAATTATGGAATGGCAGGTTCATTATCTGTTTACCTGTTCATCATCAGTGGTATCCTCTGCTTCTTTGTTTACAGAATGACCAATGACAACGATCCACATGGTTCAAAAAAGGCAGCTAAGAAACGTGCAAAAGAAGAAAGGAGAAGAGCAAGATCATGAAAGCAAATTCAGGAAAACGTGTGATGAGCATTGTCGCACATATTGTACTCATTCTCTTATCTTTTATGTGTCTGTTTTTCTTTGCGATTCTGCTTATCAATGCAACGCATTCACATGCAGAACTGCAGAAAGGCTTTTCTATCATTCCGGGTAAACATTTTATGGATAACCTGAGAAGTGTGGCAAATGATGGAAGCTTTCCAATGTTCCGAGGAATCCTTAACAGTGTGGTCGTGTCCGGATGCTCTGCAGCATTATGTACATACTTTTCTTCTCTGACTGCATATGGCATTTATGCTTATGATTTCAAGAGAAAGAAAGTTGCTTTTACTTTCATCATGGCAATCCTTGTTATGCCGACACAGGTAACTGCAATGGGATTCCTGAGACTGATCACAAAGATGGGAATGTATGATTCACTTCTTCCGCTGATTATTCCGTCCATTGCTTCACCGGCAGTATTTTATTTTATGTACAGTTATTTACAATCCTCTCTTCCGCTGTCACTGGTGGAAGCTACCAGAATTGACGGAGCTGGAGAGTTCTATACATTCAACCGTATTGTACTTCCAATCATGAAACCAGCGATCGCAGTTCAGGCAATCTTTACCTTTGTTGGATCATGGAACAACTACTTCGTACCGGCATTGGTCATCCAGTCCAAGAACAAGATGACGGTTCCGATCCTGATCGCAACATTACGAGGTGCTGATTACATGAACTTTGATATGGGTAAGATTTACATGATGATCACTGTTGCTATCGTACCGATCATTATTGTTTATCTGCTCCTGTCAAAATATATCATCGCAGGTGTTACGCTGGGTGGCGTAAAAGAGTAAAAGAGTAAAAAATAAAAGTTATCATTAGTCAAAAGAACGCGGCAGGAAATGACATTATCATGCCTGGAAATGCAGAAGATGCCGAGAGTATTCGTAATGCATACAGAAACGGAGATCTTACAGAAGAAGAAATCCGTTCCTGTGCAGGCAGGATTCTTGAACTGATCAGTCAGCTGGCATATTTTCGTACTTCATCAGGGTGTCATAGTAAAAACTTCTCTAAGTTATTGACGAGTTGCTTTGTGTTCTTTTTTCTCGGCATACATTTTTTCATCAGCAAGGTTTATGTAGTCATTGAGTGAGAAGACAGAATCATCTGCAACCACAAATCCGATGCTTGCCTCGATAGGGAATGCCATACGGCTGTTCCTGGAAAGCGTGGCGAGGGAATCAAGGAGATTCTGTTTAAGCTTTTGCATCTGTGTCTGATCGTAGTCTGGTATCACACATACAAATTCATCTCCGCCATAGCGCATGGAGACAGAATTGGCAGGGCAGTGCTGCCGGATGACAGATGCGATGCTGCTGATTGCAAGATTTCCCATATCATGTCCGAAAGTGTCGTTGATATATTTCAGATGATCGGCATCAATAAACATGATTCCGACAGGTTTTTTACTTTTCATATATTGATTAAACACAGGCAGCGCCAGCTTTTCATATGCCATACGATTATAAAGCCCTGTAAGGGAATCGTGGATGTAAAGCTGAGAAAGCTGCCTGTTTTTCTTTTGGAGAATCAGTTTTCCGTAAAGCGCCTCGATGGAAGTACGGAAGGTGTTCAGTGTCTCAAAAAGAAACTGATGCGTAAGAAGATAATCGCAGTTTTCGAGAACCAGATAGCCAATCTCACGTTCGCGGAAATGAACCGGGACAAAGAAATATACATTTGGGATGTCGGACTCGGAGACTTCTGGAAGTAGTTTCCCTGTGGAAAGATCCAGTTCGCCTGCTTCATTTCCGCTACATGGATAAACGACAGTCATCTGCTTTGGATATCCGAAATCCAGATACAGATCATCCGGAATTTCAGCAAGTGCATCGATTTGTTCCAGAAGAAAAATATCCGGATTCATAAGCAGAGACAGGTTTCCGCAGCCATGAGTGGAAAGCCAGGTATGCAAATGCTCTGCGAGTTCGGTGAAACTGGTGCAGTCAAGCAGATAGCGGTCAAGTTCCATCATCCAGTTCTGCATATCGTTCTGATGTACTTCAGACATAATGCTATTTGCAACATACTGACCGCGATCAGCCGGATTGGCAGGAGTGCAGCGACAGCTTTCCTGGAATACATGTGTGACAGGGGCATAAATATGATCGGAAACATCTTTGTTATCCCATATATCATGAAAGAGTTTCAGGGCATTATACATAACTTCTGCTTTGGAAAAGCCGACAGTTGTGATACGGGGGTTAAAGAAAGAAGCTTTGTTTTCGTTGTCAAATCCTGTTATGAGAAAATCATCAGGAATTTTGTATCCGGATTCTTCGGCTGCCAGACAGACACCTACAGCAATATTATCATTGGCGCATACAAAAGCATCCGGGAGCAGGTCTTTGTCCCTGAATTCATAAAAAGCATGAATGCCGGTTTCGATTTCATAATTCTGACCTGTTACACGTTCCGGCTCAAAAGGAATTTTATAACTCAGGAGAGTATCCCTGTAAGCAAGAAAACGCTGCTAATCCTCATAGCTTGATTCCGGACCGTGTATATAGTTGATTGTCCGGCAGTGATGTTTGGTAATCAGATGTTCGACCAGTGTACGGACAGCATTCTGATTGTCAATGCCGGAAAAATACATTCCGGGAATCTTTTCCATAAGAGAAACAACAGGTACAGAAGCTTTTGCGGCAAGTTCGGTAATTTTTTCTTTAATAGAAACGTTTAGAATGTTTGCAAGATCCAGAATGATTCCGTCAAAAGCAGACAGATCCGGAAGCTGGATGATATTATATTCGCCTGTATTGAAATTCTGGTCTTTGCTGAAGTTGCCAAAGCTGTGAAATACATACAGGTCGGCCGTAAGCGGATGTTCTGCCATATAGTGGCGGTATCCCTGAATCCAGGCATAGGTGACATAACGTTCCCAGCCATCCGTGATAAAAGCTATTTTTTTCATTATAAAACCCCTCTGATAAAAAATGTATCTTATATCTGTTTATTTACGTGCTGCTCTGCGAGCTTTTTTTACTGCGTACATTTTTTCGTCGGCAAAATTGATATAGTCGTTAAGTGATAATTCAGGATTGTCTGCGATAACAAAGCCAATACTTGCTTCAATCGGAAAATCGAAAAGATTATTCTCCGACAGGCCAGACAGTGAATTAGTAATCTGTTGTTCTAATAACACGAGCTGCTGCTGGTCTGTGCCGGGAATGACGCATACAAATTCATCGCCTCCATAACGCATGGCAATCGCATTGAGCGGACAATGTCTCTGGATGACAGAAGCAATATTGCTGATAGCCAGATTTCCCATATCGTGTCCGAAATTATCATTGATATATTTCAGATGATCGGCATCTATAAACAATATTCCGACAGAACGGGATTCCCCCATACATTTCTGAAACAATGGAAGTGCTAATTTTTCGTAAGCCATACGGTTGTAAAGCCCGGTAAGCGGATCGTGAATATAAAGCTGCGACAGCTGCTTGGTCTTTTTTCTTAAGATCAGTTTTCCATAGAGTGCTTCTATGGCAGTCCCAAAAGTGCGGAGCGTTTCAAAAAGAAACTGGTGCCGGGTCAGATAGTCGCAGTTTTCGAGAATCAGATATCCGATTTCACGTTCGCGGAAATGCACAGGAGTAAAAAGATAAATATGTGTATCTTCTGAATTACCCGTATCAGGAAGGAGTTCTCCGGCTGAAAGATTGAGTTGGGCAGAACCGGAAGTATGCGGATATACAACTGTCATTCGGTCTGGATATCCAATGCTTTTGTAGATGGCGTCAGGAACTTCAGGAAGCTGCTCCACATTTTCAAGCATAAAGATATCTGTATTCATGAGCAGATACAGACTTCCGCAGTTGTGCTCGGTAAGCCATGTATGCAGATGGTCAGCAAGTTCAGTAAAACTGTTGCAGTCAAGAAGAAAACGATCAAGATCCATCATCCAGTTGAGCATGTCTCCCTGACGGACTTCAGCCATGATCTGACTGGATACATATTTTCCGGGATCAGCAGGAAAGAGGGAAGTGCACCCACTGCTTTCGCGGTATATACAACGGGTAGGCGAAAACACCTGCGAAGATTTAGCAGTGCCATTCCAGACATCAGCAAGAAGCCCCAGTGCATTATACATAATATGTGCTTTGGAAAATTCAACAGTCGTGATAGGCGGATAAAAGTTTATGGCCCTTGTGGCGTTGTCGAACCCGGTTACAAGAAAGTTGTCCGGAACAGAAAATCCTGCTTCCTGTGCTGCAAGACAGACACCGGCAGCAATATTGTCATTAGCGCAGACAAAAGCTTCAGGAAGGAGTCCGCGTTCCTGAAAAACAGTAAAGGCCTTGAGTCCTGTTTCTACTTCATAGTTCAATTCATATATACGATCTGGTTCAAAGGCGATTCCATGTTTTTTAAGTGTATCTTTGTAGGCGAGAAAACGCTGCTGATTTTCCTGATTTCCGATGATTCCGCCGACATAATTGAGCTTTGTACAACCATGCTCAGTGATCAGATGTTCCATCAGAGTACAGATTGCATGGTAATTGTCAATTCCTGAAAAATAAAGATCCGGTACTTTGTCCAGAAAAGAAATGACGGGAACAGATGCTCTTCTGGCACGGATTATGACTTCTTCTTTAAGTTCGTGGTCAGGAATAAGAGCAAGATCAAGAAGAATTCCATCGAAGTCTGAAAGCCTGGGAAGTCGGAAAATGTTATATTCACCGACATTGTAGCTCTGATCCTGACTGAAGTTTCCAAAACAGTGAAAAATGTATAAATCTATATCGGAATTATGGTCAGAAATATATCGTCGATATCCATGAAGCCATTCATGGGTCAGATAGCGGGCCTGGCCATTTGTGATAAGTGCGATTTTTTTCATCCTAAGACTCCCACAGCAATATAATTATGTCTATTATAACGAAGTATGATGGAAAACACCAGACTTTTTGTACAATTATATACAAAAATGACAGCCTTGGGAAAGCTGTCATTTACAGGACTGTTATTTGTATGATGTATCTTTGGGAATGTATGATGTATCTTTGGGAATGTATGATGTATCTTTGGGAATTTATATGTGAAGTTGGATTATTTGGGCTCTTTCCCGGCGGCGAAGGCCATCATCATCTCATTGGTGAGACTGCTGTCAGTGTCCTGACCGATAATTTTGTCACGTTCAAACCACTGTGCGATGGAAAGCTCCTCGTGATCTACGGTAAGGGTATCGTCGCCGTCTATATCGCAGAAAAATCCAAAAAGCAACGTCCCGGAGAAGGACCACGGCTGGCTTTTGTAATAGCGGAGATTTTTGACTTTCAGACCAACCTCCTCCATGACCTCGCGATGCACAGTTTCTTCAATTGTCTCACCAATTTCTGCGAAACCGGCGATCAGGGCATATTGTTTAAAACTTCGGCCTTCGTATTTGGAGCAGATGATCTTGTCACCGTTTGTGATGCCGACGATCACAGCCGGCATAAGTACCGGGTATTCCTGGCGTCCACAGGAAGGACAGTACATCATACGTTCCTTCTTGTCATGTATCATCGGCTGACCACAGCATCCACAGAAACGGCGGTTACGATACCAGAACCAGAGCTGATATCCGGTGATCACTGCGAAAGAGAGATACTGTGGCTGTACATAACGGAGTTCACGGTTTTCATAAAAACCATAGCCTGGCAGCAGAGCAGTGTCCAGATCCGGAATCAGGTAAAAACGTTCTTCGTCAATAGAGAAAAGATAAATATAATTTTCATATAGATCGGCTGTTTTGTCTTCCAGCTCGCGAAAGCGTGGAAGTGTGATAACATCGGAACTGTCCTCTTTGCGGAAAAAACTCTTTCCATTTTCGTAGGCCAGAATGATACTGTTTTCATCCGGTGCGACCGGTTTATATTCATTGTGATAAGTGTGCGGGGCAATATCCTGAATCATAAAAAATCCTCCTTTGGTTGCCTGGCCTGTATCTGTCGGAACACAGGACGGAAAATATAATTCAGTATAGGACATATGCAGAAAAAAAGCAATGCTGCTGTGAACGGCGTGAACAGTAACATAAAATGATAAAAATTTGACAAAATGTTATGTAGGTTATTGACAGCAAACTGGCATCGTGTTATTATGATGTCAGTATAATTCCATATTGAACATATGAAGTGCAGATTGTTGTCCGCGTAGCAATCTGAAGAGGGAATCAGGTGCAAGTCCTGAGCGATCCGGTCACTGTAACAGAGGAGCGACCTTTCATTATCCCATTGTACATAGTATGAGAAGGGGAAAGGAAGTGATGATCCTGAAGTCAGGAAACCTGCTTTGTATGGCGAGGTTAAACTTCCGTGTAAAGTGTAACAACCAACTTAGGGTATCCGCAACCCAAAGTGTTGTCTGCTGATTGGAAGCAGGCATTTTTTTATGGAATTCGCCTGTTCGTATGAATTATACCTATGTGTTTGTGGTTTTGCCACCACAGACCAGAACCCTTTAGGGGTATGATTAAATGGCAGGCGGTACTACTCCGGATGCATTCGTTCCCTCCGCATATTATGAACGGATTCATTGTCTACCCCGGAGCAGTATCGCAAATCCTCAGAATATGAATCAAAGATGACCAGTTCGGCAGAGCCGTGACTGGATTTTTTTATGTAAAGGGAGAATCAAAATGGAGAAACCGTATTGGGAAGGAAAACATTATGCTTTTTTCAGTAATAAAGAATGTGAATATTTTCCGTGTCATGCAGGAGCTGATCCGGAGAACTTTAACTGTCTGTTTTGTTACTGTCCGCTGTATGCACTGGGAGATAAATGCGGCGGGAATTTCAGAATGACCGAGAAGGGAATTAAAGACTGCACGAACTGTCAGCTGCCGCACAAAGCACAGAACTACGGGTACGTAACCGGGAAATATAGCGAGCTGGCGGAGCTGATGAAGAAAATGAGAGAAGCAGAGAAAGATACTCAAGAATAGTACGGACGCGAGGATGGGGAACTGCGTGCGATAAACTCCAGGTTATCTGTTTGCAAATGAATATCCGCTACGTTTGCTGAACACGCTGCGTTTCCGAATTTCATACATGCGCTTATTAGCGATTGCTTCGCATAACTCGCTGTCGCTCAGACAGATGCTCCGCAACCGCAGCTGGCATGTATGAAATTTACGGAAGCCTTGCTGAGTTTCGTAAACGTAGCGGATATTTTTTCAAGACAGCCGTATCTTTTTATCACGCAGATATTCCCAGTCCGCGTGTCCTGTATCTTCACATCAGATAGCTTTTTCCTATGTTCTCTTAATTTCATAACCAGCTCCCTTCCCCACGACCGGGAAGGCCTCGCCGGCCAGCAGCCGAAGGCTGCGGTCCGCCCACGGGGAGTGGTGGCATCACAAAGATGATACGGAACCACAGAGCAGAGAAATAATCGGATATCTACTTAGCAAAAAAAGAGAACACCATTCAAAATTAATATTGGCTATACACAGAAAAAGAAACAACATTCTGATGAATTGACCTGGTAAATTTCCGCAGATTCTGACTGCGCTAATGATGACTGCGTTGCACTGTCTGAGCACCCTTGGGTGCGAGTTTGCAAAAGCAGTCATCCATAGATGCGCGGGAAGAATCCGGAAATGCAACGTGTCAATGAAACAGGATGTTGTTTCCTTTTTTCGTTATATAACATAAATCACTTTGAATGTCGTTCTCTTTAGGCTAGAGCATTTATTCACCTCTCACTCAGTATCATCTTCAACCGGGGAATATCATTATTTAATATCAGTCTTTCGGGGAACATCATCTCATGTACAAACTCCGCCCCATACGTAAACTCCCCGACATGCTCTGCCCCATGACTGTCACTCGACAGCACGATCGGAATCTCAAGCTTCCTGCAGCATCTTAAAATCTCTTTATTATTAGCCCGTGTATCCCCGCGATATCCGTCAGGCATCAGCGAAGCTTCGTTAATCTCAAAAATCACCCCATATTCCTTTGCACCGAAAGCCAGCGTTTCATAATCTACCGGAAAAGCAGGATTATCACAATGCCCAAGCACCTTTACACAGGGATGCCTCATTGCATTCAGATAAGCACTCGTATTTTCCTCGACAGTACCACTCTTATAATTCTGCGCATGCATACTTGCGATTGCATAATCCAGTTCGCTGAGCAGTTCGTCATTCAGATCCAGATGCCCCTCCGTATCCAGAATATTTAATTCTGCTCCAAATAAAAGCTCAATCCCAAATCTCTTTTTCGGCGCGTAGGTAAGACTTCTGAAATAAGAAGAAGTTCCTGCGGCAAGCGTTCCCGGACCGTGATCCGTGATGCCGAGCAGTTTCAGTCCTTTTTTAGAAGCAGCTTTTGCCATGTCTGAGATGGTACAGGACGTTCCATGTCCGCTTGCGATCGAATGCGTATGTATATCAGAAAGATACATCAAAAATCCCCCTTTCAAGGAATTAATTTTTTATATAATTCGAACTTTGAATACAATATAAAATCTTCTAAAACCAGTATGGCAGTCTGTTCTTGAAAAGTCAACCCGAAAATAAGACTTCAAACAAAAACCAACATAAAACCAACAAAAACCACAACAAAAACCGCATAAAAAACAAATAAATAATGTTGGATTTTGTTGACATATAAAAGCTTGTAAGGTATAATGACTTTATATGAATCGTGGCGTCTCAGCGCCTTCTGATACATATGAGATATGGCGTTTTTTAGACACCATGAGAAAGGAGAAGTGTGGAGATGTTTAATACCACAGACATTCCAAAATCATCCAGAATCCCGAAGCTGATCAAAGCACTTTATGCAAAGATGCCGGTGATCGAATCTGCCAGAGCAAAACTGATTACGGAATCCTATAAGGCTACCGAAGGGCAGCCGGTGATTACCAGACGCGCGGAAGCTTTTGCTCACATTCTCCGGAATATTCCGATTATCATTCGTGATAATGAGCTGATCGTAGGAAGCAGCACGATCGCACCGAGAGGATGCCAGACATTCCCGGAATTTTCTTACCAGTGGCTGGAGGATGAACTGGATACTGTTGCAACAAGAACAGCGGATCCGTTTGACATTGCTGAAGAGACCAAAGCAGAGCTGAGAGAAGTACATAAATACTGGAAGGGCAAAACCTCCAGCGAACTTGCTACATCCTATATGGCTCCTGAGGCAATCAAAGCAATTGAGCACAACATTTTTACGCCGGGTAACTATTTCTACAACGGTGTAGGGCATGTAACTGTTAAATATGAAGAAGTTCTTGCAATCGGTTATAAAGGCATCATTGATAAAGCCCGTGCAGAGCTGGAAAAATGTCAGGTTGGCGATGGCAATTATGCAAAGAAGAGCCATTTCCTTAACGCCGTGATCGTTTCCTGCCAGGCTGTTATCGAGTATGCAGAGCGTTATGCTGAACTGGCATCTCAGATGGCAGCAGAATGTACAGACCCGGTACGTAAACAGGAACTTTTACAGATCTCAGAGAACTGCAGCCGTGTTCCGGCAAACGGAGCGACCAGCTTCTACGAGGCATGTCAGTCCTTCTGGTTTGTACAGCAGCTTCTGCAGGTTGAATCCAGCGGACATTCTATTTCACCGGGACGTTTTGACCAGTATATGTATCCTTATTATAAGGAGGATATTGATAAGGGTGTTATTACCAGAGAAGCAGCACAGGAACTCCTTGACTGTATCTGGGTCAAACTCAACGACCTTAACAAAGTACGTGATGCAGCATCAGCAGAGGGATTTGCAGGCTACAGCCTTTTCCAGAACCTGATCGTAGGTGGACAGGACAAATACGGAAACGACGTGACAAATGATCTTTCTGTTATGTGTATTCTTGCATCCATGCATGTACATCTGCCGATGCCGTCTCTTTCCATCCGAGTATGGAACGGTTCTCCGCATGAACTGCTGATCAAGGCAGCTGAGCTTACCAGAACCGGTATCGGACTTCCGGCATATTACAATGATGAAGTTATTATTCCGGCATTACAGAACAGAGGACTTACTCTGGAAGATGCGAGAGAATACAATATCATCGGATGTGTAGAACCACAGAAAGCAGGTAAGACAGACGGATGGCACGATGCAGCGTTCTTCAACATGTGCCGCCCGCTTGAACTCGTATTTTCCAATGGTATGGACAAGGGTGAACTGGTTGGTATCCAGACCGGTGATGTTACCAAAATGACAACATTCGAAGAATTCTTTGATGCATACAAGAAACAGATGGAATACTGTATTTCCCTGATGGTCAATGCCGACAACGCAATCGATGTGGCGCATGCAGAGAGAGTACCACTTCCATATGAATCCTGTATGGTGGATGACTGTCTCAGCAGAGGCCTTTCCGTACAGGAAGGCGGAGCTGTTTATAACTTTACCGGTCCGCAGGGATTCGGTATTGCGAACATGGCTGATTCTTTATATGCGATCCGTAAGCTTGTATACGAAGATAAGAAAGTATCTATGGAAGAGTACAAACAGGCTCTGGCATGGAACTATGACAAGGGTCTGGATCAGCAGTCCGTTTCTGATATGTCGGAAATGATCCTTAAGGGAATGCAGGACGCAGGCATGGCAGTAAATACGGACACTGCAAAGGCAGTTCTTCAGACTGTTATGAGACTGAAACCTACCGAAGATCAGCTTCGCAGATTTACAGAGATCCATCATATGATCGATGAAGTTCCGAAGTTTGGTAATGCAATCGACGATGTGGATTATTTTGCAAGAGATGTTGCTTATACATACAGCCGCCCGCTGCAGAAATACATGAATCCACGTGGTGGTCATTATCAGGCAGGACTTTACCCGGTATCTGCAAACGTACCGCTTGGCGGACAGACAGGAGCTACACCGGATGGACGTTATGCACATACACCGGTAGCTGATGGTGTTTCACCATCCGCAGGAAAGGATGTTAAGGGACCAACTGCAGCAGCAACTTCTGTTTCCCGACTGGATCACTTCATCGTATCCAACGGAACACTGTTTAACCAGAAGTTCCATCCGTCTGCACTTGCAGGCAGAGAAGGTCTGGAAAAATTTGTTGCACTGATCCGTACCTTCTTTGATCAGAAGGGTATGCATATGCAGTTCAACGTAGTTGATAGAGAGACATTACTTGATGCTCAGAAGCATCCGGAAAATTACGCACACCTGGTTGTACGCGTTGCCGGATACAGCGCATTGTTTACAACTCTGTCACGTTCCCTTCAGGACGATATCATCAGACGTACAGAACAGGGCTTCTAAAAGGAAAAGATTATGGATTATTTACAGACAAAAGGTCGTATTTTCGATATCCAGCGATATTCTGTTCATGATGGTCCGGGAATCCGTACGATCGTTTTTCTGAAAGGCTGTGTACTTCGATGCCGCTGGTGCTGTAATCCGGAATCACAGGAATACAAAATCCAGACGATGAAAGTACTTGGTGAGGATAAAGTGATCGGCAGGGATGTGACTGTAGAAGAAATGATCAAGGTTGTTGAGGAGGACAGGCCATATTACTGGCGCTCCGGAGGAGGACTTACTCTTTCCGGAGGCGAGAGCCTCTGCCAGCCTGAATTTGCGAGGGATCTTCTCCGCGCGGCCAAGGAACATGGGCTCAATACTGCGCTAGAGAGTATGGCATGTGCTCCGTTTGAGACGATCGAGACGATTTTGCCGTATCTTGATCTTTATCTGATGGACATCAAACATACCAATCCGGCGAAACACAAGGAGTTTACCGGCAGACCGAATGATCTGATGATGGAAAATGCCCGCAAGGTTGCACTTTCAGGTAAATGCAAACTTATCATCCGCGTTCCGGTTATTCCGACGTTTAATGATACGATCGAGGAAATCCAGGGAATTGCACGTTTTGCCGATACCCTTCCGGGTGTGGAACAGCTTCACCTGCTTCCGTATCACCGCCTCGGACAGGATAAGTACATCGGTCTTGGCAGACCATATTTAATGGAAGGAATCCTGCCGCCGACGAAAGAACATATGGAGACATTGAAGAAAGCAGCAGAATCCGTAAGTTCTTTACACGTTCAGATTGGTGGATGATCGAAAAACAACAAAAACAACATTTTTTTCACAACAAAAACAACAAGAAACAACGATAAATTCTTGACAATCTCGTTTATAGGGAGTAAAATCTCCTTAGAAATAAAATAAAAAACCTGCGGCTGTCTTTTACTGTTAATATAGTAGAAGGACAGAAGCAAAACCAAATTGCTTTAGGAGGAAAATAAGCATGGTAAACGAATTTGAAATCAAAAAACAGATCTGTGACATCGGAAGACGTATCTACAACCGTAACATGGTTGCAGCAAACGACGGTAACATCTCCGTAAAACTGAATGACAACGAATTCCTCTGCACACCAACAGGTGTATCCAAAGGATTTATGACACCGGAGTTCATCTGTAAAGTAGATGCTCAGGGTAACGTAATCCAGGCTAACCCGGGATTCAAACCATCTTCTGAGATCAAAATGCATATGAGAGTTTATCAGAAGAGACCAGACGTAGGATCTGTAGTACATGCTCATCCAATTTATGCTACATCCTTTGCTATCGCTGGTATCCCGCTTACACAGCCGATCATGCCGGAAGCAGTTATCGCTCTTGGATGCGTTCCGATCGCTGAGTACGGTACACCTTCCACAATGGAAATTCCGGACAACCTTGAAAAATATCTTCCATACTTCGATGCAGTTCTTCTTGAGAACCACGGAGCTCTTACATGGAGCACAGACCTGAACGCTGCATACATGAAGATGGAATCCGTAGAATTCTACGCACAGCTTCTGTATCAGAGCAAGCTGCTCGGCGGCCCGAAGGAATTCGATAAAGAAAACATCAAGAAACTGTATGAAATCCGTCGTAAATTTGGTATGCCAGGAAAACATCCTGCAAGCCTTTGCCTGAACAAAGATGGTGTTAACTGTCATAACTGCGGTGGTGCCTGCCACAATGAAGATTACAAACAGTTCCCGGGATATCAGTATGATTTCGTTGGTGGTGACTGTTCAAAAGAAGCAACTCCGGCAGCTGGAAACGCTGATGCAGAACTGGTTGCAAACATCACAAAACAGGTTATGGCACAGCTTGGACTGAAATAATCTAAAACCAGATAAGGTAGACATTAAAGGAGGACAATCTCATGCCAATCAGTGAGAGCATGGTACAGGATATTGTACAGGAAGTAATGGCAAAAATGCAGATTGCAGATGCTCCGACAGGAAAACATGGCGTTTTCAAAGAAATGAATGATGCGATCGAAGCTGCTAAAAAGGCAGAACTGATCGTTAAGAAAATGTCCATGGATCAGAGAGAAAAAATCATCACCTGCATCCGTAAAAAAATCAAAGAAAATGCAGAAGTTATGGCTCGTATGGGCGTTGATGAAACAGGAATGGGTAACGTAGGGGACAAGATCCTGAAACATCATCTGGTAGCAGACAAGACACCTGGTACTGAAGATATCACAACAACTGCATGGTCAGGAGACAGAGGATTGACTCTGATCGAGATGGGACCGTTTGGTGTAATCGGTGCGATCACACCATGTACCAACCCGAGTGAAACAGTACTCTGTAATACAATTGGTATGCTGGCAGGCGGAAATACAGTAGTATTTAACCCGCATCCGGCAGCAATCAAAACCTCTATTTTCGCAATCAATCTGGTAAACGAAGCTTCTCTTGAAGCAGGCGGCCCGGACAACATTGCCGTAACAGTAGAGAAACCTACCCTTGAAACAAGCAATATTATGATGAAACATAAAGATATTCCGCTGATCGCTGCAACAGGCGGCCCTGGTGTTGTTACAGCAGTTCTTTCCTCAGGTAAGAGAGGAATCGGAGCTGGCGCAGGTAACCCACCGGCAGTTGTTGATGAGACAGCAGATATCCGTAAAGCAGCTCAGGACATTGTAAATGGATGTACATTCGACAACAACCTTCCATGTATCGCAGAGAAGGAAGTTGTAGCTGTATCTTCTGTAGTAGATGAACTGATGCACTACATGCTGACAGAAAATGACTGTTACCTCGCTTCCAAAGAAGAGCAGGACAAACTGACAGAAGTTGTTCTGGCAGGCGGCAAACTGAACCGTAAATGTGTTGGACGTGACGCTAAGACACTTCTTTCCATGATCGGAGTAAACGCACCGGCAAATACCCGCTGCATCATCTTCGAAGGACCGAAGGAACATCCGCTGATCACAACAGAGCTTATGATGCCGATCCTTGGTATTGTAAGAGCAAGAGATTTCGATGATGCTGTAGAACAGGCTGTATGGCTTGAGCATGGCAACCGTCATTCAGCACACATCCATTCCAAAAACATTGATAATATTACCAAATATGCGAAAGCAATCGACACAGCAATCCTTGTTAAGAACGGCCCGTCCTATTCTGCACTTGGATTCGGTGGAGAAGGATACTGTACATTTACAATCGCAAGTCGTACAGGTGAAGGACTTACAAGTGCAAGCACCTTTACAAAGAGAAGACGCTGCGTAATGTCTGACAGCCTTTGCATTCGCTAATCAGGAGGAAAGTTTAAAATGGATATGAACAATGTAAATATTGAAGAAATTGTAAAACAGGTTCTCTCCGGAATGACCGGAACAGCACCTGCAGCAGCTCAGACAGCTGCACCGGCAGCTCCGGCTCAGGGTGGAATCCCGAAAACAGCAAGAGTTGCAATGATGACAGAAAAGAAACACTTCGAACTTCAGGAGTATCCGCTTCCGGAAGTCGGTGACGACGATATCCTTGTTAAAGTAGAAGGCTGTGGCGTTTGTGGTACAGATGCTCACGAATACAAAAATGACCCATTCGGTCTGATCCCGGTTGTTCTCGGACACGAAGGAACAGGTGAGATCGTAGCTATGGGTAAAAACGTTAAAGTTGATACAGCTGGTAAACCGGTTAAGATCGGTGATAAAGTTGTTACATGTATGATCTTCAAAGATGATCCGGAAATCACAATGTTCGACCTCAACAAGAAAAACGTTGGCGGCGCTGATGTTTACGGACTTCTTCCGGATGATGATGTTAAATTCAACGGATGGTTCGCTGATTACATCTTCATCAGAGGCGGAAAATTCGGTTCCACATTCTTCAACGTAAGTGATCTGGATCTGGATTCCCGTATCCTTATCGAGCCATGTGCAGTACTTGTACATGCAGTAGAAAGAGCAAAAACAACTGGTATCCTCAAATTCAACAGCAGAGTTGTTGTACAGGGATGCGGACCGATCGGTCTGATCTGTATCGCAGTTCTTCACACCATGGGTGTTCAGAACATCTGCGCAGTAGACGGAAATGCAAAACGTCTTGAATTTGCCAAGAAGATGGGTGCTAACACAACAGTAGATTTCACACAGTTCCAGGGTATCGAAGCTCTTACAGAGGGCGTTAAAGCAGCTCAGGACGGACATCTTGCAGACTTTGCATTCCAGTGCACAGGTAACCCGCATGCACATGCAAACATCTACAAATTTATCCGCAACGGCGGTGGACTTTGCGAACTTGGATTCTTCATCAATGGTGGAGATGCAACAATCAACCCGCACTTCGACCTTTGCTCCAAAGAAATCAACCTTGTTGGTTCCTGGGTATACAACCTCAGAGACTATGCAACAACATTTGATTTCCTGAAGAGAGCAAAAGCAATCGGACTGCCGATGTCTGATCTGATCACACACAAATTCCCGCTTGAGCAGATCAACGAAGCACTTGAGACAAACCTGGCTATGACAGGTCTTAAGATTGCCGTAGTAAATAAATAATCCGGAAATATAAAGGAGAGGCAAAATGGCAGAAGCTGTAGGAATTTTGGAAGTGTTCGGGCTGGCGACAGCCTTTGTAGCGGCAGATGCCGGTTGTAAGGCGGCAAATGTCCGCCTGGAGGTGTTCGACAAGAACAAGCCTGCAAACGCAGACAGCCTGCCAGTACCGCTTCTGGTATGCATCAAATTCCGCGGAAGCGTCGAGGACGTTACCGCCGCTGTGGAAGCAGGAATGGCAGAAGCAAACCGGAGAACTGGTGTAGTGCAGCACTACGTAATACCAAATCCGACAGAGGATACGGTAAAGATGCTGAAAATCAGCGCCCTGGATAAAAGCTGATGGCTGATATCCCGGTATGAATATTTGAACAAGTATAAACAATGATTCAGGAGGAAGAAACAATGGCACAGGAAGCTTTAGGAATGGTAGAGACCAGAGGACTGACAGCAGCAATCGAAGCAGCAGATGCAATGACAAAAGCAGCAGAAGTAGCACTGGTAGGAACAGAGAAAATCGGATCCGGACTGGTAACAGTTATGGTTCGCGGTGATGTCGGAGCAGTTAAAGCAGCAGTAGAGAGCGGCAGCGCAGCAGCATCCAGACTTGGTGAGCTTGTTGCAACACACGTAATTCCGAGACCACACAATGATGTAGAAAAAATTCTTCCTACAATAAAATAATGCATCCAGCATTAAAGGAGTTCGCTCATGAGTAAAGCATATGGTTTTATAGAGATCACTGGTGTCGTAGCTGCGATCAATGCGCTCGATATCATGTGCAAAACTGCAGACGTTGAGCTGGCGTCATGGGAACGTAAGCTGGGCGGACGACTTGTCACTCTTATTGTAGAAGGCGATGTATCAGCAGTCAACGAAGCCGTTGAAGCTGCTGTTGCAAACGCTATTAAGAAACCGGCGAGTTATGCAGTGATTGCACGGCCACACGAGGAAATTGTCAAACTCGTGGAGTTAAGTGCAAGCCGTTGGAAGAAAAAAACAGACGAAACAAAACCAGACAATAAATAATCAATTTTCATTTTATCCACAAGGAGGAAAAAATCATGACACAGGAAGCTTTAGGAATGGTAGAAACCAGAGGACTTACAGCAGCAATCGAAGCAGCAGACCAGATGTGCAAAGCAGCTAACGTAGCACTTGTTGGAACAGAAAAAATCGGATCCGGACTGGTAACAGTTATGGTTCGTGGAGATGTAGGAGCTGTTAAATCAGCAGTAGAAAGCGGAAGCGCAGCAGCATCCAGACTTGGTGAGCTCGTAGCTACACACGTAATCCCGAGACCACACACAGACGTAGAAAAAATTCTTCCGGTTCTGAAATAATTTTATTACATAAATTTATTCCGGCAAATGGAAGAAAGCAGGTGTATTCTTGGAATCAAAAAACATTGAACTGATTACAAAAATGGTTATCGATGCCATTAATCAGAATGAAGAAAAAGGAAACGGCTTCATGGTTCCAATCGGAGTATCTGCAAGACATGTTCATCTGACACAGGAACACGTAGAAACATTATTTGGACCAGGTTATCAGCTTACAAAGAAAAAAGACCTGATGGGCGGACAGTTTGCATCAAACGAAACTGTTACCATCATCGGCCTGAAACTTCGTGCGATCGAGAATGTTCGCGTTCTCGGACCTGTCCGCAGTGCAACACAGGTTGAGGTATCTGCTACAGATGCCATCAAACTCGGCATGAATGTTCCGGTTCGTATGTCCGGTGATATTGCAGGAAGTGCACCGATCGCAATCGTCGGACCGAAAGGCGCCATCTATCTGAAAGAGGGATGTATCGTGGCTATGCGTCACATTCACATGTCTCCGGCAGATGCGCAGGCAGCCGGTGTCAAAAACGGCGATATCGTTTCTGTTAAGGCAGATAACGAGCGTGGAACTATCTTTAATCAGGTTGCTATCCGTGTAGACGACAGCTTTACACTGGAAATGCACATTGATACAGATGAAGCAAATGCAGCAAAGATTGCCACAGGCAATACAGTTACCATCATAAAATAAATATCCCTCTGAATCAGCCGGTGGCGAAAGTCACCGGCATTAGGGGTTAAACGATAATGCGGAGGCACACACATGATAGTAGGTAAAGTAGTTGGAAGCATTGTTTCCACTCGTAAAAGTGATAAGTTGATAGGACAGAAATTCATGATCGTGGAGCCGGTGCATCATATGAAAACTGACTTATCCCAGATCGTTGCAATCGATATCATCGGTGCAGGTATCGGGGAATATGTGTTGGTGGCACAAGGAAGCGCGGCCAGAATCGGCTGCGGCGAAGAAACAGCACCGATCGATGCGGCAATAGTCGGTATCGTCGATGATGGTGCAGGATTGGAGTAACGCCATGGAAATCAAAGATTTACAGAAAATTATGCAGGACAATGGTGTTGTAGGTGCAGGTGGTGCCGGATTCCCGTCATATGCCAAGCTTACAGACAAGGCTGACACAATTCTTCTGAACTGTGCAGAATGTGAACCATTGCTGAAACTTCACAGACAGTTACTTGAGAAGCATGCATATGAGATCATGAAGACATTCCACATGGTTATGGAGACCGTTGGTGCTTCACAGGCAATCATCGGAATCAAGAAATCATATGTACAGACGATCAAAGCACTGCAGCAGAACATTGAAGAATTCCCTGGTCTGAAGATTCATCTTCTTGATGAAGTGTACCCGATGGGTGACGAAGTTGTGCTGATCTATGAAGCTACCGGACGTGTCTGCAGACCTGGCGGACTGCCGATTGAGCAGGGCGTCATTGTATTCAACGTAGAGACTATTTACAACGTATATCAGGCAATGGAAGCACAGAAGCCTGTTACAGAAAAATATGTTTCCGTTGTAGCAGAAGTAGAAAATCCGGTAACAGTAAAAGTTCCGCTGGGCTGTACTTTGGATGAAGTAGTAGCACAGGCCGGTAACATTACAACCAAAGATCCTGTTTACTTTGTAGGCGGCCCGATGATGGGACGCATCGGTAACGGTTCAGATCCGGTTACCAAAACAACAAACGCAGTTCTGGTTCTTCCAAGAGATCATCAGATCGTTATGAAGAAACAGAGAACATCTGCAATCGATTTAAAACGTGCAGCATCTATCTGCTGCCAGTGTAACACCTGTACGGACCTCTGCCCGAGACATAACCTCGGACATCCGATCGATCCGGCCCGCTTTATGAGAGCAGCATCTGCTGGTGATTTCAGAGATGTGAATCCATATATCGATTCCGCATTCTGCAGTTCCTGCGGTGTATGTGAGATGTATGCATGCCCACAGAGTCTTGCTCCGAGAACACTTCTCGCAGATATGAAGGGCGGACTTCGTAAAGCAGGTATCAGACCTCCTCAGGGAGTACAGCCGGTTCCGGTACAGCCTTCAAGAGAATATCGTAAGGTTCCGGAAGAACGACTGATGGCACGTTTGGGACTGACCAAATATGATAAGGACGCACCGATGGACGAGAACGTTGTTCCGGCATCCAAGGTTAAGATCCTTTTAAGCCAGCATATCGGCGCACCGGCACAGGCAATTGTGAAGACAGGCGATATGGTAACAAAAGGCCAGATGATCGCGCAGCATGCTGACGGATTAAGCGTAAGCATTCATGCAAGTATCTCCGGTAAAGTAACAGAAGTAACAGACCGCCACATCATAATTGCAGCAAAGTAGAAAGGACGTGCAGAAAATGAGTAAAGCAATCGGAATGATTGAATTTAAAACGACTGCCACAGGTATCACAGCAGCAGATGCCATGGTAAAGACATCTGAGGTCGAGATTGTCGAGGCACAGACCGTATGTCCGGGCAAATATATTGCAATTATCACAGGCGATTTAAGTGCAGTAAAAGCCGCTGTTGACGCAGCAGTAACTACTTACGAGGACAAATGTATCGACAGCTTTGTACTTGGTAATCCTCATGAGTCCCTGTTCCCGGCTATGTACGGAACAACTCAGATTGAAGGAATCAGTGCTCTGGGAATCCTTGAGACATATGATGCTGCATCTATCATCGAAGCAGCAGACCAGGCAGCAAAAACAGCAATCGTAGACGTTATCGAATTACGTATTGCAAAAGGTATGTGTGGAAAATCCTACATGCTTCTTACCGGTGAGGTTTCTGCAGTAGAAGCTTCTATTGAGAAAGCTAAGAATCTCGTTGCATCCAAGGGAATGTATCTGGATTCCTCAGTAATCGCTCATCCGGATCAGAGAATGATCGATTCTATTCTTTAATTAAAATAAATGTTCTCAAAAGGGGGCAAAGTAAATGCTGGCATTAGAAAGACGGAATTTAATTCTTGAGAAATTACAGACAGAAAAAAGAGTCGTTGTAAGTGAACTCAGCCAACTGTATGAAGTTTCTGAAGAAACGATCCGCCGTGATCTGGACAAGCTCGAAAAAGAAGGACTTGCAACCAAAAGTTACGGTGGTGCTGTCATAAAAGAAGATGTAAGTATTGACTTGCCCTTTAATATTCGAAAAAACCAGAATGTAAGCGGTAAACAGAAGATGGCTGAACTTGCAGCCTCCCTTGTAAAAGAAGGCGACCATATTTTCCTTGATGCGAGTACGACAGCAGTTTTTGTTGCCAAAGCGCTCAAAGAAAAAGAACGCCTGACCGTGATCACAAATTCCATGGAGATCCTTCTTGAATTATCAGATGTTTCCGGCTGGAATATTATTTCCACCGGTGGTGTTATGAAAGAAGGATATCTTGCTTTCCTCGGTTCCAGAACTGAGGAAGCAATCCGATCCTATTTTGTAGATAAGGTAATTATCTCCTGCAAAGCGCTGGATCATGAATGGGGAATCATGGAGTCACAGGAAGCATTTGGAACAACCAAGAAGGCAATGATCGCATCCGGCCGTGAGAAGATTCTGGTAGTAGACAGTACAAAATTTGATCAGACCGCATTTTCCGTTGCGGGAAAACTGCGGGATATAGATGTGATTGTGACCGATCGGAAGCCATCAGATAAATGGCTGGCACATTTTGCCGATGAAGGTGTGAAGTGCCGTTATCCGGGTATGCAGTCATAGAAAAGGAGCAACAGATATGAAGACCTTTGGAATGAAAACTGTCATTCATTTTGGAGACAACGCTCTGGATCGTCTGAGAGAGATACCATACAAGAGAGTACTCATCATTACGGATCCTTTTGTAGTGCAGAGCAAAATGATTGACCTGATTACAGAGCCTTTGGCAAAGGGCGGCATTGAGTACGACATTTTCAGTAATGTAGTTCCGGATGCGCCAGTAGATAAGGTGGCAGACGGTGTTAAGAAATTTTTAAGCTATCAGCCGGAAGCAGTTATTGCAGTTGGCGGCGGATCTGCTATCGATTCCTCCAAGGCAATTCGTGAGTTTGCACTGAAGATCAACCATTACAGCGACGTTGGTCTGATTGCCGTTCCTACAACAAGCGGAACAGGTTCAGAGGTTACATCCTTTGCGGTCGTAAACGACACCGAAGCCAAGGTAAAATATCCACTTATTTCACCAAGTCTGACAGCAGACGAGGCAATTCTCGATGCAGAGTTAGTAAAAAGCGTACCTCCGGCTATCACAGCTGACACAGGTATGGACGTATTTACCCATGCACTGGAATCCTATGTAAGTACCGATCATAATGAATTTTCAGCAGCACTTGCTGAAAAAGCAATGGAAATCTGTGGCGTATTCCTCCTGAGAGCTTATCTTGACGGAAGTGATATGCACGCAAGACAGAAAATGCATGTAGCATCCTGTCTGGCAGGTCTTTCCTTCAATACAGCAGGCCTCGGAATCACACACAGTATGGCGCATCAGCTCGGTGCACAGTTCCATATTCCTCATGGACGTGCAAATGCAATGCTTCTGCCGCACATTGTAGAATTTAATGCGAATATCAACAAACGAAGCAGAAGTCAGAAGACATATCTTCCTTCCGTAGAAAGATATGCATCCGTCGCGCATATCCTGGGACTGAGCAATTATAATCAGGTGATGAGCGTACGTTCTCTCGTAAACTGGATTCAGTTTATGCAGAAAGAAATGAATATCCCGATGACGATTCAGGAAATCGGAAAGATCAGCCCGGATGAATATTTCGGAGCAATCGACAAGATGGCAGATGCAGCGCTTGCGGATGCATGCACAACAACCAATCCGAGAGTCCCGACAAAAGAGGATATTATGAAGATTTACAAAAAACTCTGGTCTTTCTAAGGACCGGGTGAGCAGGAGATGCCGGAATGAACATTTACAGCAAAAATGGAGATAAGGGGACAACAAATCTTGTCCACACAAAAAATGTCTCAAAGTCTGATGACCGCGTTCGGCTGTTTGGGGACCTTGATGAATTGAATAGCTATCTGGGTCTTGTCAAGACGATGATCGATGAAACGGACACGATCCGTATGCTCGAGAAGGTGCAGATGACCTTGCTTATGATCATGGATGGAGTGGCAGATCCTTTTAACAGAGAATATAAGGTAGACGATGACAAAACAGAGCTCCTTGAAGAAGAAATCTCCCGTCTTGAGGAACTTTTTCCCCACAGTATGGAGATGCGTCTTCCGGGGCAGTGCCGTCTGTCGGCGGAGATAGATGTGGCAAGAACTGTGGCACGACGCGCGGAGAGAGCGCTGGCTGCAGTTAGCGTCAAATTTGGTGCAGATAACGGGGCCAAAAAATACATGAACCGTCTGGCAGATTATCTTTATACACTTGCCAGATATGCCGATGCAAAAAACAGTGGAAAAGCATCTGCTGTTGTGGAAAAATCAGCAGAAATTGCTGTGCACGGTGGAAAAGATGAGGTCAGAACCATGGAAACAAATCAGACAGGTACAGTAAATGAGACTGTCATTCAGGAAGTACTCAGAAAAATGGGGATTCAGGGAAGAATTTCTCTGGACAGCGCAAAACGCCTGATCGAGAAGATTGAACAGGAAGCAGAGCGCCGCGGCAAAAAGGCCGTAATCGCAGTCTGTGGACCGGATGGAAATCCGATTGCTGTACACGTGATGGATGGAGCTTTTCTGGTAAGCTTTGATGTGGCAACCAAGAAAGCATATACTTCTGTTGCAGTCAAGATGTCCACGCAGGAGCTGAGTGTACTTGCACAGCCGGGTGGAACATTCTATGGTGTAGACAAGATGGATAACGGTAAGATCGTAATCTTTGGAGGCGGTGTTCCGCTCAAAGTTGGAGATACGATTATCGGGGGCCTGGGTATCAGCGGTGGAACCGGTGAAGAAGACCACAGCCTTGCCGAATATGGATTATCTGTACTGAATGAAGTACTTTAAAAGGACCCCTTCGGGGGTCCCTTTTTTGCATTGCATATCGAGGAGGCGCCGGTGGCGCGTCCGCTGATTATGCTTTCTTATATTTTCCGGGAGTGATTCCCTTATATTTTTTGAATGTTCTGATAAAGTAGCTCAGGTCATTAAAACCGTTGCGGTAGGCAATCTCTGTGATCGAATCATCTGTTGTGGAGAGCTGGTAGCATGCCTGTTCGATTCGCTGGTGATTCAGATAATCCATTGGTGTCTGGTGCGTCATTTCCGAAAAGAACCTGCAGAAATACTTTGGCGACATCGACACAGAAGCAGAAAGCTGCTGCAAAGTAAGCGGAGAAGCATAGTTGTGTTCGATGAAATCCAGGACCTGTTTGAGCTGCAGGATTCTCTTGTAATCTCGCCTTGTACGTGAGACACTTTCAAGATAGTAATGATTACCAAAAACAAGGCCGAAAAAGTGGTAAAATTGTCCAATCACGGTCATTTCGTAACCGACAGGCTTTTTCCAGAGCGCGTCAAAAAGACTGTTTACAACATCACAAATATCTGGATGCTTCGGTGAAAAGTGATGATAGATCATGATTTCCTGGTGCAGGATTTTCTGTATATATCCGGCACAGGCCGAGTTGTTTTTCAAAAAGAAGTTACCGTCAAAGACAATACACTGGTAGACACAATCATCAGGAATCCCGCTGTGCAGGATGCCGCTGTGCACAAAAATGATATCCCCCGGCATCGCGATGAAGCTTTTTTCGTTTAAAGTGACGGTGAGCGAACCTTTCAGGATTCGGATGATTTCATATTCGACATGCCAGTGGTAAGACATGACATAGCGAGGATGGTTCGATTCAATATGGTGAAATTCAAAAGGAAAGTCATAAGTTCCTCTGAGACGGTCTTCGTTACGGTCAAGATCGTGCAAAATAAGTTCCTCCCTGTGCTGAGTTTATAGATTTTTTACAAAATAATTAAAAAAAGTGAATATTGTACTGTTTTTTGCTATTATATCACAAGTAATTCTGCTTTGGCAATTGTATACTATGAAATATAGGAAACAATGAAGTTTTTTAGTGAAAACTTCTTGAAAACAATCTATTTCATAAATTAAATGGAGGTAATCAATCATGGCAAAGAGCAGATTAGTAGGCAGCTATCCGGTTATCGGTATCAGACCAACAATTGATGGACGTAGAGGAGCCCTGGACGTAAGAGGATCTCTTGAAGAGCAGACAATGAACATGGCTAAGTCCGCTGCAAAGCTTTTTGAAGAAAATTTAAAATATTCCAACGGTGAGCCGGTTAAAGTTGTTATCGCTGATACAACAATCGGACGTGTAGGTGAAAGTGCAGCATGTGCTGATAAATTCCGTAAAGAAGGCGTTGATATCACAGTTACAGTTACACCTTGCTGGTGCTATGGCGCAGAAACAATGGATATGGATCCGCAGACAATCAAAGCTGTATGGGGATTCAACGGTACTGAAAGACCTGGAGCAGTTTATCTTGCATCCGTTCTTGCTACACATGCACAGAAGGGACTTCCGGCATTCGGTATCTACGGACATGATGTTCAGGAAGCTGATGACACATCTATCCCGGATGACGTTAAAGAAAAATTACTGAGATTCGGCCGCGCAGCAGTTGCAGCAGCATCTATGAGAGGAAAATCCTATCTGCAGATCGGTTCCGTTACAATGGGTATCGGCGGATCTATCATTGATTCCGATTTCATCGAATCCTATCTTGGAATGCGTGTTGAATCCGTTGATGAGGTAGAAATCATCCGTCGTATGACAGAGGGTATCTACGATCACGCAGAATTCGAGAAAGCTCTCAAATGGGCTAAAGAAACATGTAAGATTGGCTGGGATAAAAACCCAGAAGAACTGCAGTTCTCTCCAGAAAAGAAAGAAGAGCAGTTTGAATTTGTAGTTAAGATGGCAGTTATCATCAAAGAGCTGATGAACGGCTGCGATAACCTTGACCCGGCATTCTCCGAAGAAGCAATCGGACACAACGCTCTGGCAGCTGGTTTCCAGGGACAGAGACAGTGGACAGACTTCTATCCAAACGGTGACTTCGCAGAAGCTATGCTGAACACATCCTTTGACTGGAACGGAGCTCGTGAACCATACATCCTTGCTACAGAGAATGACGTTCTCAACGGTCTTGGAATGATGTTCATGAAACTCCTTACAAACAGAGCTCAGATCTTCGCTGATGTTCGTACATACTGGAGCCCGGAAGCTGTTAAGAAAGCTACAGGATATGACCTTGAAGGCGTAGCTAAAGAAGCTGGCGGATTCCTTCACCTGATCAACTCCGGTGCTGCATGCCTCGACGCTAACGGCGAAGCAAAAGACGAAAACGGCAATGCTGTTATGAAACAGTGGTGGGATATCACAGAAGAAGACCAGAAAGCAATCATGGCTAACACAGAATGGTGTATGGCCGACAACGGATACTTCCGTGGAGGCGGATACTCCAGCCGTTATGAAACAAAAGCTCAGATGCCTGCAACAATGATCCGTCTGAACCTTGTTAAAGGACTTGGACCGGTTCTGCAGATCGCTGAAGGATGGACAGTAGCTCTTCCGGCAGAAGTATCTGACAAACTCTGGAAACGTACAGACTACACATGGCCGTGTACATGGTTCGCTCCAAGATGCGATGGCAAAGAGGGACCGTTCAAAACAGCTTATGATGTAATGAACAACTGGGGAGCTAACCACGGTGCTATCTCCTACGGACATATCGGAGCTGACCTGATCACAATGTGCTCTATGCTTCGTATCCCGGTATCCATGCACAACGTACCGGAAAAAGATATCTATCGTCCGGCAGCATGGAATGCATTCGGAATGGATAAAGAAGGTGCAGACTTCCGTGCTTGCAAGAACTACGGACCACTGTACAAATAATAAAACAGGCTTTATTTGAAATGCCATGATAAACGCAATGACCTCGGAGAATCCTCCGGGGTCGTTGTATTTCAGGGAGATATTATCCATACTGTAAATGTGTCGAAAAATATCAGTTTTTTATTGCTTTTTTATGACAAAAAAGGATTATCATTGTGCGGTGTCTGTGGTATGATAGGTGCAGAATTTCAATAAGTTATAACTTTTTGAAAATACGGAAGATATACGGAGTGAAGGGGAGAAAATAAAATGAAGAAACTGGCAAAGAGTCTTCTGGTTATTTTGATGGGGCTTTGTATGAGCGTCAATGTCATGGCAGATGTGCAGACAGGTAAGACAGAACCGGATTACAGCACAGACTATTATATGATCGTGGAATCAAAGGCAGGAGGAATTGATTTTTATTCACAGCCGGATTTTGATTCAACGAAGCTGAATGATGAGCAGATACCAAATGGTACGGCGCTTCATATTACAGGAGAGGCTGAAGATACAGAGAATAGCCGGATCTGGGGGTATACAGAATATCATAAGATGAAAGGTTATGCACCGCTGGATGAATGCCGCCCGGCGCAGTCCCGGAAGGAAGCCATTGATTCAGAACTGTATATTGCAGGAAAGGATCATGTAAATTATAGTGCGGATTATGATGTAAAAGCTTATGCAGAAGAAGGCACGCAGAAGCTTTATCAGGGACCGGGCGAGAAATACGGCGAGGTCCCGGGTGTACGCGACATCGAAAACGGAGAAACGCTTCATATTACACAAGATGCCGAAATGGTGGACGGAAGTCACTGGGGTGTGACAACGGTAGATGGAACCGAGGGCTGGATGAATCTGGAGAAGACAGAAGAATGGCTGAAAGAACATCCGGAAGCGCAGACAGAAAGCGTTGATGCTGAAGCGGCAGCAGAAAATGCAGTCAGCGCAGAGCCTGTCGAGGATTCAGGAGTGGCAGCAGCTTCGAAAACAACGGAAAAATCAGCGATGGCAACCACACCGAAAGCGACCGCGACACCGAAAGTGACAGCAACTCCGAAACCGACCGAGACACCGGCACCGACCGCGGCTACAGAAGCGACTGAAACTCCGGCGGCAACAGCAACAGCTGAACCGGAAAAAGAAGATACAGAAGCTGCACAGGATGAGACAGATGCCGTGAGCCGTCAGGCTTCCGGACAGGATGTCAGAAGTACATCCGGCCACTGGTACCAGAATCCGTTTATCTGGATCATTGCGGTAGCAGTTCTGGCAGTAGCAGGATTATTGATCTATCATTATAAGAAAAGATAAGGAGTCATGATCATTCATAAGAAAAGATAGAGAGTAATGATCATTCATAAGTTTACGGAGGAGAGGCCTGAAAAGGCTTCTCTTTTTGCGTGATGAATGAGGGTTTGGGGTAAGCAGTTGACTTGCGTTGCACTTACTAAAACTGGAATCAACGGATTCTGGGACTTCCGTTGACTCTGATGGGAGTTACTTATGCTTGAAGCATCCAATTTTAGTGTTTGCAATGCCTCGGAATAGACTTACTATAATAAAAGTCATCCGATTTTAGCGTTTGCAATGCCTCGGAATACACTTACTACAATATGAGTCATCCGATTTATTGAGATTTTGTGGACTCTATTCCAACTTACTATGGTCAGGGGTATTTGTTTAGCTTAATTTTGTGGACCGAGACAGTAGATACTATTATCAGAGTCATCGACGGCCCGAAATTTGGTTACCTCGTGTTGCACTTACTATTATTCAGACCATCTAATCGGCCTGATTTTGCACGGTTACCTGTGTGGGAGGACTATCCAAAAGGTCAGTTTTAATATTAGGTAGGAAAATATTCTGCATAAATGTGAAATTTCATGCAATTTCAGTTCAAATAAATACGATTTATTGACATGAAATGTAAGTCATGGTAAATTTATCATATATATGTTTTAATAGGCTAATTCTGACATAAAGTACTTTATGTTGAATAAAAAAACGAAAGAGATGACATTGTGGCATTAAGACGAGAGAGAATGAGGCTTGGTGATCTGCTCATCAGGCAGGACGTTCTTACCGAAGAAAAACTGAAAAAAGCACTGGAACTGCAGAAAGGAACCGGCAAGAAGATCGGAGAAGTTCTCGTAGAGAATGGTTTTATCACTGAAGAAATGATCGCCAGGGCACTCCAGACACAGCTGGGATTAAAGATGATCGAACTTACCGGCGTGACGATTCCGAAAGAAGTCCGTAATCTGGTCAGTGTGAATCTCCTTAAGAAATACCAGTGCATTCCATTTGAGCTTGACCCGTATAATGCGAATATCCTGCATCTTGCGATGTCCGATCCGATGGACATGGCGGCAATTGACGATATTTCCATCGTCACAAACCTGCAGGTTGAACCATATATTGCGACACCGCGTGATATACTTGCAGCAATCGATCGCTGCTATGGTGCATCCGAGACCATGGATGCAGCGAGACGATTCACACGTGAACGTGAACAGCTTCGTGGAAATACTGAAGAAACAGCAGCAGAAGCAGATGTCAGCGATGCGCCGATCGTACAGCTTGTACGTTCGCTGATTGAGCAGGCGGTACGCCAGAGAGCCAGTGATATTCATATAGAAGCACTGGAGACAAAGGTTCGTGTGCGCTACCGTATCGATGGTGCCCTCTATGAAAAAATGGTCTATGACAACAGTCTCCTTCCGGCAATTGCCACCCGTATCAAAATCATGGGCGGCATGGATATTTCGGAAAAAAGAAAGCCGCAAGATGGTCGTATGTCCGTTATGGTTGACCGTCGGGAATACGATATCCGTATTTCCTCGATTCCGACTGTTCATGGCGAGAAGATTGTTATGCGTATCTCTTCAAAACTGAATCTGACCAGAGATATTAAAGAACTCGGTCTGGATCAGGAAGAGATGGCAACTCTGCAGCACATGCTTGCAAAGCCGTATGGAATCATGTTTGTTACCGGACCCACTGGAAGTGGTAAATCTACGACATTGTATACAGCACTCAGTGCCTTAAATAAAGAAGCTGTCAATATTGTAACAGTTGAAGATCCTGTCGAGGCAGATCTTGAGGGCATCAACCAGATTCAGGTAAACAACAAAGTTGACCTGACTTTTGCATCGGCACTTCGTTCGATTTTGCGTCAGGACCCAGATATCATTATGATCGGTGAGATTCGAGATCAGGAGACCGCTTCAATTGCGGTGCAGGCATCTATTACCGGTCACCTCGTTGTTTCGACAATGCATACCAACAATGCAGTCGGTACGCTGAACCGTATGGCTGATATGGGAGTTGCTCGTTATCTGATTTCTGATGCGATCATCGGTGTCATTGCGCAGAGACTTGTCCGTAAGCTCTGTCCGCACTGCCGTAAAAAACGCACTGCAACAGATAAAGAGAAACTTATTCTGAAACGTTCTCTTGCAGAGGAAGTTGAGATTTATGAGCCGGGTGGCTGCAAACTATGCAACAATACCGGTTTCTTTGGAAGAACCGGTGTGTTTGAGATCATGGAGGTCAATGAAGAAATGCGCAAACTGATCGCAGACGATGCAACGACCGAGGAAATGATCGTAGCAGCGAAAAAGAACGGCATGCATACTCTTCGTGAGAATGGTATCCGCTATGTACTTGAGGGAGTTACTTCCATCGGCGAAATGCTGAAAGCTTCCTACGAAGAATAAGATGTATCGTTATTGTGGGTAGAATGAACAGCAATAATTCATCTGCACAGAGAAATGCAGTAGGAACTGAAAAATTATAGAAATCAGGTAGTATTCATGTATGATCTGAAAGATCTTTTACAGAAATCCATAGAAGAAAATGCGTCTGACGTCCATTTTACCGTGGGCAAACCGCCCTGTTACCGTATCGACGGTGTACTGACCGCCATCGAAGGAGAGCGCTTGATGCCCGACACTCTGGAAGAACTTCTTTTTCCGATCATGGAAGAACGGCACAGAGAAGAATTAAAGCATGACGGTCAGACCGACTTTGCCTACGCCATAGCTGGGGTGGGCCGTTTTCGTGTCAATGTTTTCAGGCAGAGAGGCACACTGGCATCCGTTATGCGATGTCTTCCGTTTGAGATTCCAAAGCCCGAAAGCCTCGGTATCCCAAAAGAAGTAGTAGAGGTCACGAACCGTAAGAGAGGACTTGTCCTTGTTACAGGGCCTACCGGAAGTGGTAAATCCACGACTTTGGCATCCCTGCTTCATGTAATCAACCAGAGTTATCCTTATCACATTATTACGCTGGAAGATCCAATCGAGTATCTTCACCGGCATGACAAATCCATTGTCAACCAGCGTGAGATCGGAAGTGATTCCGGAAGCTATGGAGCAGCGCTCCGTGCGGCACTCCGTGAAGACCCGGATGTTATTCTGGTCGGAGAGATGAGAGATCTTGAGACAATTTCGACTGCGATCACAGCAGCAGAGACAGGACATCTCGTATTTTCAACACTGCATACGATCGGAGCGGACAAAACCATTGACCGAATCATCGATGTATTTCCGCCGGATCAGCAGCAGCAGATCCGCATCCAGCTTGCGGCAGTCCTTGAATGCGTGGTTTCCCAGCAGCTCATCCGTAAGGAACATGGAGGCAGGGTAGCTGCACTGGAAGTATTGTTTGCAAACAATGCGGTCCGCAATCTGATCCGTGAGGGTAAGACCTTCCAGATTCCGTCTGTCATGCAGACAAGCCGGAGAGCCGGGATGATCACGATGGATGATGCTTTGTATGATCTCTTTATAAGAGGTGAGATCAGTCAGGATGCGGTAGTGACTTATGCACAGGATCCGGTTGCAATGAACCGTAAGGTGAATTTTGAGATTTAACAGAAAGGACTGAGCAGATGCCCGGTTATACTTATGTTGCCGTCGATGAAAAAGGCAAAGAAAAACGTGGCAGAATGGACGCGGAAAACCGTGATGCAGTTTCCCAGCAGCTAAAAAAAGACGGGCTTTTTCCTGTTGAGATCAAAGAACAGGGAGTCATGAATAAAGACATTGATTTTTCCATCGGCAAGAAAGTCAAGCCACGAGACTTAAGTGTGTTCTGCCGGCAGTTCGTCAGCATTACGCAGGCAGGCGTGCCCATGAAAGAAGCACTGCAGATGATGACAGAGCAGACAGAAAACAAATGGCTCAAAAAGGCGACTGCCGATGTACTGGTCAATGTGGAAAAGGGTAATACACTGGCAGATTCCATGGCATCGATTCCGGATATCTTCCCGTCGATGCTGGTCAATATGGTGGCGGCAGGTGAGTCCTCCGGCAGTCTGGAAATGTCATTTAACCGAATGGCAACACATTTTGAAAAAGAAGCAAAACTAAAGGCGACGATCCGTAAGGCGACGATCTATCCGATCATTCTGATCTGTGCGGTGATCGGTGTGATTGCGGTTATGCTTTTGTATGTTATCCCGATTTTTATTGATATGTTTGCCGACCTTGATGTCGAGATGCCGGCACTGACGATGGGTGTTATGAATGTCAGCAAATGGACGGCGGGGCACTGGTATGTGATCCTTGCGGTTGTCGTAGCCGTGGTTATAATCTATCGCCTGGTTTACGGTACTGAGCAGGGAAGGCTGAAGATTGATTACATAAAAATGAAAATTCCGCTCTTCGGTAAGCTGACTGTCAAAACCGCGTGTGCGCAGTTCGCGCGGACAATGAGTACTCTGATGGCAGCCGGTATTTCTACGACGGAATGTCTCGATACCGTGACAAAGATCATCAACAATATTCATTATAAGAATGCTCTGCAGAAAGCAAAAGAAGAAGTTATGAAAGGTATTCCGCTGTCGGAGCCACTTGCGGCAAGTGAAGTGTTTCCTCCGATGGTCTGCCATATGACCGGAATCGGTGAAGAAACCGGTAATATGGAAGAAATGCTCAGCAAACTTGCGGATTACTACGATGAAGAAGTCGAGATCACGACCCAGAGCGTTCTGGCGGCAATGGAGCCGCTGATCATCGTATTTATGGCACTGATCGTCGGTACACTGGTTATCGCCGTGATCATGCCGATCGGAACGATGTATAACGGTCTTGACAACTTGTAATAAAAGTCCTGCACAGAGGGACACGGTCACGGAGCAATCGACTTTTATTACTTGCGATTGGGAACCGCGTTAAAAGTTTCTACATAATTTTCAGGATGTGGCGCAGGAATTGCATGGGGGTCCTGTGTTCATCATAAATTTCCCGGTGGCTGAATAAGGGTTACGGGAAATACAATATAAACGAAGGAGATGTATCAAAAATGTTTAAACTTCTTAACAAAAAGAAAAACAACAAAGGTTTTACACTTGTAGAACTTGTAATCGTAATCGCAATCCTGGCAATTCTGGTAGGACTTCTTGCACCTCAGTATACAAAATATGTTGAGAAATCAAGAAAATCTGCAGATGCAAGCAATATGGATGAACTTGTAAAGGCAATTCAGGTATATGCAACAGAGAATGCTATAACAGTAGATACAGGTAAAAAAGACAAAACTATTACTCTTGCATTGAAAGACACAGGTGTTGATTGCGGCGGTGATACATATGCTATAGCTGCATTTAAAGAATATGTTCCGAACTATGAAAATATTAAACGTAAATCAAATCAGTGGGGCGGAGATCCTACTGTAAAAATTGAGATTGCAGAAGATGGTGGTGTGACTGTTAATGTAACTGCGACAGATACTTTTAAAGCGTTTTACAAAGAAGGCAGTACAATAACACCAGCCGCAGGCAAATAACACACCCCCTGAAAGGAATTCCCTATGCTTCTTTTCCTCGATTCTATTCCGTACATCGTAATCTTCATATTTGGAATCGTGATCGGCAGCTTTCTGAATGTCTGCATTTACAGGCTTCCGCTGCATGAGTCCATCATTACGGCTCCCTCCCACTGTATGACATGTGGGAGGAAGCTTCGATGGTACGATATGGTTCCGGTATTCAGTTGGATCGTACTGGGTGGAAAATGTCGTAACTGTAAATCAAAGATTTCTGTGCAGTATCCGATCATAGAGGCGCTGAACGGCATCCTCTATGTACTGGTATGCGCAGTCAACGGACTGACATGGGTCAGCCTGTTGTATTGCTTAATGGTGTCAGCTCTGCTGACCCTTAGTCTGATTGACTGGCGCACATATGAAATCCCCTTTGGAATCAATGTATTTCTGTTTCTTATCGGTATCGCGGCGACCGCACTTGACCGGGGAAATCTGATTTCCCATCTGATCGGTGCTGTCTGCGTCAGCGCTTTTCTGGAAATTTTGTTCCTGTTAAGCGGCGGCAGGGCAATCGGCGGCGGTGATATCAAGCTTATGGCAGCCTGCGGGCTGATCCTCGGATGGAAACAGATCATTCTTGCATTTCTGCTCGGATGCATCATTGGTTCAGTCGTACATACGATCCGCATTAAGGTAAGCGGTGCCGGTCATATGCTGGCAATGGGACCGTATCTTTCTGCCGGAATCTTTCTTGCGGCACTCTGGGGCAATGCATGGATCGGCTGGTATCTTTCCCTTCTGGGTCTGTAGCAGCACTTTATAACTGAAAGAATACTTTCGGTTATAAAAATATACTTTCTGTGAGATACAGAAACTATATTTTTGTGACTGAATGCCAGAATAAAATAAAATCTTCGGATTTTAGAGCGTATAAACGGAGGAAACCTGAAAATGGCAAAAATTTTGACGATAGAAATCGACACAGCACAGATTCGTGTGGCAGAGGTGGACAGCCGCGGTCAGCATATTTATCGCTGTTTTGTACTGCCTGTTCCGCAGGGAGCCGTGGATGACGGACAGATTCGTGATACAAAAAGCCTCGGAAATCTTCTGAAAGAAGAGCTTATCGCACAGGGGATCAAAACAAAAAAGGTGTTTTTTGTGGCAGGTTCTTCAAGGATTGCCAGCAGGGAGGTCCGTATTCCGTTTGTCAAGAAGGACAGGATCCAGAGTATTATTCAGGAAAATGCAACGGATTATTTTCCAATCGATATTTCCGGGTATGTACTTTCCTACAGCCTGATTGATATAGAATCGAAGGAGCAGGAGACCGGTGGTGCCATCCGTCAGTATCATCTGATGGTCTATGCAGCACCGACATCGATTTCTGCAGCATTCCGTGAGTTTGCGGAAGTTGCGGGACTGAATATGACCGGCATCGGATTTACCGGTGACAGCGTTTATTCCGCAGTAAAAAATACTTTTGCAGATGGTTTACATATGCTTGTCAAAATTGAATTTGATTCAACGAGCATCAGTATTATCAAAGATGGGGGTCTCGCACTGCAGCGAAACATCAACTATGGTGTCGACAGTGCCATTGAGACAGTCCGCGCTTTTCCACAGTTCGGTGAGAATCTCAGCCAGCAGGAAGCTTTGATCGTTTTGCATGACCGGAGATGTCTTCAGGACAGCCTGAACGGAATCGACACGTCAGACATGGATACACAGGATCAGCTTCTTGAAAATGCCAAAATGGAAGTTACCGAAAGCTTCCGGTATATGGTCGGAAACATTTCCAGAATTATGGATTATTATATTTCCAGAAATACAGATGCTACGTTTTCATCTATTCAGATCTGTGGCCTTGGAGCCGGTATCAAGGGTGTGCGGAGACTTCTTGCCAATGAGCTGGCACAGAGAGTGGAAGTTGTTTATGCACTTGATAAATGCACGTATCCGGAATTTTCCGAAAAAGAGGGACTATATCTTTATACAGCGGTGATCGCGCCGATGCGTTCCGGTGTGAATCTGATGGAGAAGACGACCCGCAAAAAGAAAGAAAACAAAGATTCTTTAAGCGGTGCGATCCTGATCTGTGTAGTTGGTGTGGCAGCCGGTGTGGCACTGACAGCAGCCGGCGTGGCAAGCCGTGTGTATCAGCAGCATCAGCAGGATTATCTGAATCAGCGAATCAATGAAGAAAGCTCCATAGAGGAGATTTATAATGCATACAATACTGCGCAGGAGCAGTATCAGAATTATCAGAACATGTACCAGTATACCAACACTCCGAATGAGGGTTTGAAGTCTTTTCTGGAGGAGATGGAACAGAAGATGCCATCTGACATCACACTGGATACCTTCAGTTCCGATGGCTCTCAGGTAAGTTTCAGCATGCGTGTTTCAAGCAAATCTGCAGCAGCCAATACACTGATGCAGCTTCGTACCTTCGAAAGTCTTGCGACAGTCACGACGACAGGACTTGAGGAGGCGGAAGACGGAACTGTGGCGATGAGTGTGATCTGTACCTATGCAAATCCGGCACCACTGGATAATACCGAAGAATAAGGAGGCAGACGGGCCATGAACATTTCTATGCGTGACAAAAAATTATTACTGATGTTTTCCGGTGTAGCGGTATTCGGACTGGGCTGGTTTTTCGGGTATCGTCCGCAGATGGAGGAAGCAGCGAATATCGAGGCGGCAAACAAACCGCTCGAAGAACGTCTGTCCAATCTTCTGGAGCTTGCGAAAAACAAAGATTTTTATATCAGCGAGACAGAGAGTGCCCAGAGTAAGATCAACGAGTATGTAGCGAAATTTCCTTCCGATGTAAAAGAAGAAAACGGCATCGTACTTGCACAGAATATAGAAAATAATATCGGAATGCAGATTACCAATGTCGGAATCGCGACCAAAGAGTTTGTAGCTTCAATCGACGGAAGTACCGAAGAAGAAATCGCAGAGCAGAATGCGACGATGTCAGAGCAGGCAAACGCACAGACGCAGGAGCAGATTGATGCGATCGAGGGTACGGACAGCCAGGCGGCAGAAGATCTTCAGAATGCTTCGGATGCGGCAGCAGCACAGGCGGACAGTACTTCACAGACACCGGTGCTTTACCGTACACAGGATACCATGCAGTTTACCGGAACCTATGAGAATCTGAAAGATGTAATCGCATATCTTGCAGATCAGACCGGAAGACTTACGGTAGATAATATGAATGCATCCTATGATACCTCTACCGGCTATCTGACAGGAAGTATTGTAGTCAATATGTTCTCCATGTCGGGAACAGGAAACAGCTATACAGAACCGGATGCCGGTCAGGTGGCATACGGAACCGGCAATCTTTTCGGAACGCTTGAACGGGCGGCAGCGGCAAATGCAGATCAGGCATCTGAAGGAGATGGCAGTGACGGACAGAGTGACAACAGTCAGGAAGGAGAAAATACAGACGAAACGACAGCTCCTGCTGATGCTCAGGGTCAGTCATAATATGCATGTATGTTAGAGGGGAAATATAAGCCCCTCTATTTGTCTATATATCGATACTTCATTCTGGAAAGGAGCAGCCCTATGAATGAGCAAAAAAGAAAAAATCCGAATGCCGGAATGACGCTTCTTGAGGTCATTATCGCAGTCAGTATTTTTTCCATAACGGCAATCGTACTCCTGCAGGGATTTGTTACTTCCGGACGGATCAACCGTAAATCAAATCTTTATCTGGAGGCAACGACGACAGCACAGAACATCATGGAGGAAGTCAAGGCAAAAACTTTCATGGAAGTTTCACAGGCTTTTAACTATCCACTGGATCTGGACGGTAACACAAGAATCAATTTTCTGAATCCACAGAAAGACAAAATAAAAAGCGGCGAGCTTGGAATCCGCGAAGTACTGAAGGCTTCCGGAAGCAGCGGAACAGTTTACAATTCTGTAAGCAAATACAGAGAAGGCATGGATGAATCCAAAGTCACTGCGTCTGTAATTTCAACAGATGATGGTAAGACATGTAAATTTAATCCGAGAAAAAAAGGTTCCAATGCATCGAAATATTATTTCGAATTAACGAATGTGACAGCGAACCGGGAAACCTTTGATGCGCTGGTAGAGTTTGATGGAAGCGAAAGCTCCGGATACAAAGAAAAGACTGTCACCGGTACAGGAACCGGAAAGAACGATTATCTTGCACCGAAGATTTCTGATATGGACAGCAAGACAAATGCATTTCTGATCATGCCGCGTAACTGGGATGAAGAGGCTATGCAGCAGATGGTGGCAGGACAGAAAAGTGCTGCGATCGAGGCAATGAATACGGATGCCGGGAATAATGTGACAGACAGCGATACCTATCAGCCGCTGGACTGGAAAGATGTCTACAAATATACAAAGAGAACGCTGCATATCAAGATCGAGGAGAGTGGCGGAACGGTCAGGGCGGAAGCAAGATATATATTAAGTGCGTACGACTATAAGAAATCCGGTGGAACAAAGTATGAAACCATGAGTCTCTGTCCATGTGGCGGTAAAGGTGAAGACGAAGATATACCGGGATGCTTCTGTACATACAAGAGTGCTTATGTGCCTTTTTACAGTTCTGAGACAGGTGAAGCACTGAAAAATATTTTTATTTTTTATTACCCGAATTACAATTCAACCAGTTCGACAAATCCATATGACAAGATCGTGCTGGATAACACGACAAACTATGAAGTCAATTTTCATGTGACGAAGCAGAGAGATGAGGCAAATAATGTACCGACTTCTGCACAGGAAGCACAGTATCGTATGTCTCTGACTGTCAATGAGAATCCGGCTGCGAGAAACAAGAGCAACTGGAATACAAACCCGAGTCTTTATAAGGCCGTTACAAAACTTCGCACAAACCTTGATTACAACATCAGTGATATGAACGAAGTGCTGAACCGTCCGAAGATCAGCCAGATGTCCCTGACTTATCAGGCGGTTAATGATAAGGGCATCCATGGGGCAAAGGTGACAAATGCATCGGCAAAGAAAGTACTGGACTGCAACAGTCTGGATGACCGGGAAGCAGAAGACCGCATTTATACGGCGAAGGTAAGCGTGTACAAAGCAGGAGCGGCAGCGAAGAATTTCCCGGACAGTGACCTTGTCGTGACGCTTGATGGCGCAAAAGAAGATTAAACCTCCGGGGAGGATGCAATGAGAAACATCACAAAAACAAAAAGACAGCAGAATCAGGGATTTTCACTTTTTACCGTACTGATCGCGGTTTCTTTTGTGGGGATCCTTGGACTTCTTGTACTTTATATCGCACTTTCGAATTTTAATATGAAAATCACAGACCTGAAGGGCAAGGACAGCTTTTATACGGCAGAGCGTGCGCTGGAGGAGGTCCGTACCGGTCTGCAGGAGGATGTGGGAAATGCCATGTCAAAGGCCTATACGCAGGTTCTCGAAAGCTACAACGTAGAGAACCGTTCACAGGATTCTTCTATGGACAGGCAGCGCCAGAGCGAGTTTCAGGATTGTTTTATCACAGAACTTATGCGCACACTCCGTGTGTCAAAGACAGAAGATAATATTTATAATATGAAGAGACTTCGCGGATATGTGGATCTGGAGTATGACGACTCAAAAGAATCTCTGATCATTACCAATCCGGCCGGAAGCGCCCCTGTGATGAAAGCAGTCAAAAATGTCGGCAAAAATACAGAGAATAACGGAGTCCTTCTGAAAAATCTTAAGGTGATCTATGTAGATGAAAAAGGAAGAGCATCGATCATCTGTACGGATATCCGTCTGCTTGTTCCGGAAGTACAGTTCCCGACACCGTCGACACTTCCGGATCTTATGAATATGATCGTTGTAGCGGACAAGGGTATCGTATGCGAGGGAACCGAAAGCACACCGACTTCTATCAATGGAAGTATTTATGCAGGTAATCTGCCGTCTGCACCGGATGCGGATGCTGAGACCAGCATTAAGGTAACATCGGGTGCGAGCCTCAATGTGGAATCCGGAGATAAGGTTGTATGCAAAGGGGAGATCAGTGTAGGTCTGAATTCTACATTTACCAGTGGGGGAAGTGTCAATCTGTGGGCACGTGGACTGCATGCAGATTCTGTACGGAATGTCACTCTTTCCGGTTCGACTTATTTTGCGGATGACCTTACGGTCACAGGCAAAAATAACAACGTAAAGATCAGCGGCAATTATTATGGATATGGTTCTTATGAATCTGCAACTTCGGATGACTGTGTGGCGAAAGACCAGTATAGTGGCCTGAGCGGAGCGGCTTTGAGCAGTGCAATCGTTGTCAATGGCAAGAATACGACACTGGATCTTTCAGATACACAGAAACTGATGATCGCCGGACGAAATTATATTGCAAGTTCAAAAGTAAAAGCAAATGACCGGACCAATACCAATGACGTGGTTACGGGCGAGAGTCTGACAGTTAAAGGTACGCAGCTTGCGTATCTTGTGCCGAAAGAGGTTCTCGGGGCATCCGGAAATCCATTGACTGACGATGCTTATCTGGCGCTTTTAAACGGAGCCAAAGATATTTCCGTAAACTGGGATGCTGCAGTTGAGGCGTGGGGCGGCAGGACGCTTCGGGATATCGGTGTCGACAGCGAGAAACCGGTGCAGACTGTTTTTTATAATGACAACAGTGAGACAGGATATGTATATTTTTATCTGAATTTCACGGATGCACAGAAATCAGCAGATTTTATGCAGATGTATTATCAGAACAATCCTACGGTCAAAGCAAATATGGATAAATATCTTTCCTTTTATTTCGGAGGGGAAGATTCCGGAATCACGGTCAAAGATGCAGATTCCTATCTGCGCTATATCACCAACGGAAATGTGCTCTCCTACAGTGGAGCGGATGCACAGGGAAATATGCAGCAGGCAACCGGTGCAAATCCGGGCGAGAAGATCCTTCAGGAGCAGGTTGGTTATCAGAACAGCTGGTATGCACTGAACCGCAAGATGATCACAAGCTATGATCTTCTGAACAAAGCAGTAAAAGAAGATGCCAAAGGTACAACACATAATGAGACAGACGGCCATCGCAGTGTATATGATAATCTTGTCAATGAAAAGAAAATGGTCTCATATATTAATGATACTGTAAAAGATGTTACAAGGAAATACGTGTTTACGGCCAGTGATGAAGACGGCGGTCTGCAGGCAATTATGTATGACAACGGAGAAACAGGTGTAAATAAGACACTGAAAATCAGTGAAAATGATGCTGACAAACTTCGTCTTGTAGTCTGTACTGGAGATGTTGAAATTGAAGCAGGAGTGAAATTCCAGGGAATCATTATGGCGAAGGGTACGATTACTCTGAAGTCAGGGGCGCAGCTTGAATCTGCACCGCTGGAAGCTGCCAGAGTATTTCAGGCACAGATGAGCTCATATGGAGATAAAGACAGTATCAAACCGCAGGATTTCTTCTGGGAAGGTGACAAATATGTTCTCGGAAATTCATCTTCATCAGGAAAGAAAGACACGCTGAATGGTTCTGAGACATACAGCATTGCAGACTGCGTGACTTATGAGAACTGGAAAAAAGAATAAATTTACAGAATAGAAAGAGGTGAGGGCAGTATGAAGAACAAAAACAAAGGTTTTACACTCGTGGAACTGATCATTGTCATTGCTATTTTTGCTATTCTTCTCGGAATCGCTGTGCCTTCTCTTAATTCGATTCTGGGCTTTCGGGTAAACCGGGCTGCCAATTCCATTGCGGCAGCTCTGGACAAAACAAAGACAGAGGCTGCGAATCGCCTGGTTGGCGAGATGAAGCTGGAAAAAAGAGAAGACGGTTATTATATCAGTTATTATCTTGATCGCGGCAAAGTGGGCGGCAAGTCAGATGTAAAGCAGGATCAGCCGGAAAAAATAGCTCCGGCACGTACCATAATCAGCTATACAACCGATAATGGTACAGAACAGGAACTCGCTGTGGGTGACGGCATTGTGCTCACATATGACCGTGCAACCGGTGCGTTCCTCCCTCTGCAGGATAAAGTGTGGAAGCAGAAAGAAATTCTTTCTGTACTTGCAGATGGAGAAGATATACCGCTTACGAGAAGTGGTGCGTACTGTACAAAGATCACTGTCAGAGGCGGCGGTCGTTATAAGACGCTGAATCTGATTCAGGAGACCGGCAAATATGAGATGGTTTCCGGACATTATTAATTTTGTGTGAGATGAAATACATTCTGTATGAAATGCGATTTTATTATTTTTTGGAGGAGAAGATCCTATGAAGATAAGAAAAATAAAAAATACAGCAGAAAAGCTTAAGAACGGGGGAAGAACGCGGCAGACAGATAACCGGGGCCTGACTCTGATCGAGCTGGTCATTACGGTTGCAATCATCGCAATTTTTTCAGGTGTGGTGATGACATTTATCATGACCGGCAGCAATACATACAGAAGTACATCCAGTAACGCAAAAGTGCAGATGGAGACACAGGAACTGGTTGACAGGATGGAAGACCTGATCATTGATACCAACAGAAGCCTTTATTATGCAAATGGTACAGGCGAAAATACAGGCTCCGAGATCAAAAACGATATCAAGCAGAGCGGAGACGGCAACAGTGACGGAAACAAGACTTTCATCGTCTGCAACGAATACAAAAATAACGATGGAAACACCAGCCAGTATATCTGTGATGTGATTGACTGGGACAAAGAAGATGCAACGGTCTATTACAGTCAGAGAGAATATACCGCGACAAGCAGCTCTGATGATTCAGGAAAAAATGATACAGAGACAGCAGCATTGTCTGAGGACGAGGAAGATGTATCTGCATTTTCTCTGGACGAAGAAGACAGTGGAGAACAAAATGTGCGTAATGTCCGTACAAAGGTGAATCGTTCTGTCTTTGCGACAGGTATTCTTGATTTTCGTGCGGATCTTACCAAAGTAGAATCAGATAATATTGTCCGTTTTCAGCTCAGCACGGAAAATGGAAAAAAAGAGATTGAGACACTGCACAGTGTCAGCCTTCGAAATAAAGTAAAAGTGAAGAAACCGGCAGATTCTGTTGATGATTCGGAGCCGACCGATGTGGGAATCCGTATTTCCTATGCACCGGCTTCCATGGATCCGGGAGCATCAGACAGGCTCGCATATAATCTGAGCGGAAACGGAAGTATTGATCCGTCAACGATTACATGGAGCGTAGTCAGGGACGGACAGAACGGAAGCTTCCCGGGTGAAGACCATACCAACAGCAAACTGACCATCAATGAAAATGCTTCAGGATCAATTACAGTCAAAGTTTCGGCGAAGACAAGTTCCGGCAAATGGATCGAGTCCGCACCGGTGACGATCCAGATCACGGCGAAAGCGACACCGGCACCGACCGAGGCACCGGAGCCGACTGCGACGCCTGTCCCGACAAGTACACCGGCACCGACGAGTACACCAGTCCCGACCGCAACACCGGCACCAACAAGTACACCAGTGCCGACACCAGTCCCGACAGATGGGGAGATTATTTTGGGTGGTGATGCGAAGTATGATACAGTTATAGCTGGTGAAACGTATCAGTGCACAATCTATCATGATTATGGTTTCCGTTTTAAACCAAAAGATAGTGGTAATAATTATTCGGTAACATGGTCTTTGAAAGGACAACCGGCAGGCATTTCAATGGGAAACGGTCAGAATACGGACCAAACAGTTTCTGTAAATGTAAATGCAGTGAATGGATTTGTTTTGTGTGCGGATTATGTAAATAAGGACAATGGAAAGACTGTGCATGTTGAAAGAGAATTTAAAGTAGCATCGAAGACAAAGCTTCAGCTCTGGGATGAAGACAATCATCAGATAGTAGAGAATGATGAGGTCACTGTAACGAAATCTTATCAGCTACGTGCATTAGTTGAAGTCTATGATGCGAGTGGAAATGTATCAGATGTTCCAATTGTAGCAAATAAAGCAGAAACGACTGTACAGGCAAACCATCAGACAATGAATATGTCAGCAGATGGACAGGGATGGATATACGCACCAACGAAACCGGAAGATGTACGGATTACGCTTCAGTTGCGTAAATATACTGGAAACTTCTGGAGTGCAAATAACAATTTCCCAACAGATAATGCGGATTATAATGCAGCGTTTAATGTAAAAGCAGTACTTCCTGCATATCATGCGGAGATTGTTGGTCCGGATAAGATTGGATATGACCAATCAGCAGAATTTTATCTTTCATTGACAGATATGGATGGAAATCCGGTTGATGCAAAGGTCACATGGAGTGGAAATTATAATGGAACCGGTGGGAATATGACTCCAAATGAGACAAAAACAGGAATAAATAACAAAGTCAGGTTTGACCCATATAATAAGTGGCAGGAGGCTACTTACCCAGTGTTTGCTACTTATAAGATTCTGGATGCAGAAGTGACAGTTACAAAAAATATTACCGTTACAAATAAATGAGAAAGTTTGTTGGCTTTTTCGCTTGAGGTGTATTTGACGAGAATTGTTTTGGCAAAATCAGGAGGCAATTTTATACATGAAATTCAAACACAAGAAACTATTAATCTCCGGCACGGCGGTGGCTGCCGCAGGTGTACTGGGAGCGGGGGCTCTTTTGCAGTCTGTCCTTTCGGTGCAGGCGTCATCTGAGATGATGCCCGGTATTGAAACCATTGTAAGCGAAAACACAGAGGATGATCCATTTCGTATTCTGGAACTGGTTGATTACAGTGAAAATGCGGAGATCGGTTATTACATATCGGGGCAGGAGCCAAGTCTGAAATTATATCAATATCAGTATACAGATGCGGACGGGAATACGCAGACCGTACATTTTTCTACGATAAAGGATGCACTGAGCAAACTACCGGAGAAATACAGGACGGAATTTGTCATGAATGTCCGTCTGAACGACTCCGGACAGATTGATGAAAGTATAAGCACCGGAATCAAAAAGATCAGAGATGCGGCGGGCGAGGGCGATGACGCGAGTCAGTATCCGTTGTCATTGTCTGATTATCAGGAAAAATATTTTCTTTCAGACAGTGACGATGCCTCAGACTGGACGAAGGTTGACCTGACGGATTTTGACGGCAATTCCCGGACAGATACGGTAACAGTCAACGGTTCTTATGTTGAGAATACTGCCGGTACCGGTGATTACACAAAAGGCGATCAGGAATATTATCCAATCCGAAATGATGTAGGTGCGGATAAGCAACAGTCAGAAAAATTTCGCGAAAATATCCAGAGCTTTGAAGAATCGACAAGCAGTGATGCACGCGGAGCCTATTATCTGGAGTTTACAGAAGTACTGAATACCAAAATCAACAATGCACTTGCAGATGAGAATGACAAAGGACAGAAGTCACTTCTGCCGGAATATGATTATGCGAATGGCAGATACGGCTATTACGAAAATGTCTATACAACTCTGACAAAAGAAATTGCGGAGCAAATCGACAACAAAGATTATCAGTTCCCCGGAGAAAAACCGAATAAAGTAGATGAAAGCAAGGCTGTTCTTGTACGGGATATTCCGGATGAAGCAGTGAAGACGACGAGTACCGTATCGGATAACAGTGGCTTTGACGGGGAAAACGGTCAGGCAGCAACGGATACAGAAAATTTCGGTACGGAAAGTTCCGGCACAGAAGACTCTAATAGCGCGGATTTTTCTACAGGTACAGATGCGTTTGAATCTGATGGAAATGATTCTTCTGAAAGCAGTGATGAAGCAGCCTCTGATTCTGGCAGTGACAGTTCCGATGGCATTACATTTGATAATTCTTATGCAAACGATGAGAGCAGCGGTTTTTCAAGTGATGAAAGCGGTGTTGATACACAGTCTTTTGACGGACAGCCGGAATTTGTACAGCAGTCTTATGTGCGTACAGTAGAAATGTCTGATGCAGATGCATTCAGTGACAGCGATGCATTCTCAGATTCTGAACCGGAGGTTACAGATGACGGATCTTCTTCTGTAGATATTCAGTCAGACAGTGGAGATGAGTGGAATGAATCCAGTGGGGCGATTGCAGACGCTGATGTTTCCGGGCAGGACGCAACCGGGACAGACAGCAATGCAGATGCAGTCTTTCAGTCAATTCTGGGAAAGATTGTAAATGAAAAAAAAGCCGGAACACAGGCAGATCCGTATGTATATCTCGGCGAAAATATTGACCAGTATCCGAATTATAAATATACGATCATTGGTGACCTTGCTTATGTAAAAACAAATGCGACAGATCTTGCGCAGAATCCGGATGCGGAGCTTACTGATGGCAGTATTGTGCTCGACAATGATGAATACTGGTATTATCAGGAAGTGAACGGGAAACTTACCAGATCTGAGATTTCGATCATAACCGGTAGAAGTGCTGTTCCGTACAACGAAATTCAGGAAATTTCAAGTGAGCTTTCTTATAATTATTATTATCGTATATCTAAAGTATATTTCTGCTGTAAATCAAATGATACAGAAGGTGAGGATGCGCTTCCGTACAGCTATTTTGGATGGTATTATCCGAACTATCCGGACAATCAGGATGTGTACCTTCCGGTTTCTGATGGAGACGTGGCAACACATTATGTGTCAGCGGCAACTTACAGTCTGACTCCGGGCACTGGAAACTATGATTTCGCACCGGGGGATGATACGGCTGCATCCGTGCAGGTAAACAGTTTTTATTATCAGGGTGGTTATACAAACAATGACTGGTTCAAAAAATATGTTTTTCATCTGAATCCAAAAGCGGATGCTGACAGTGCAGACGGAGAATTTGAGAATTTTGGAATTGAAGTCGACACGAAACTGGCTTCGGACGGCACAACAACTGCGTATGCTCCGGCAGTCACCGGGGACAGTTCGCCAGGAAATGATACTGCGGCAAATTCTGCACAGGATGAGGAGCAGGCGGTTGTACTCGAACCGGAAGATGCTTTCGGAGATGACACGACAGAGCAGACAGATGTCAGCGAAGAAGTTCTGGAATCCGGTGATACAGAAGATGGTACCGATGAGGATGAAACGGACATCGATGTACAGGAGAATGCAGATGAATCAGAGAACATTGATGCAGAAGACATTGCGGTAGAAGACGGTGATATGCAGGAAGATGAGGAAGACACTGATGTGCAGGCGCAGGATGACGAAGTCCGTGTATCAGACAGTTTTGCAGATACACTTGATAACTATGATCTGATCTATGTAAATGGTACGCTTTCTGCTGATGTGGCTGCTGCGATTGCAGCGACTTCTATTCCGTGTATTGTCAATAGTTCCAGAGTGAATGATACCGATGCTTTTTCGAAGTTTGTGAGGAATGAGACAGAAGATGCAGACGGACATTACGTAAATATGTATATGTACTTTTTCAAAAATACGTTTGCGGGAGCAGATGGGGAGTACAATCTTGTAAATACTTCTTTCCATGAGAATTTCAACAGAGATTCAGCTTCTGACGAAATGCATGGATTTGAAGAGATTATCAAATACATCAATAGCGAAAACCAGTACCGTAAGCTGGAAAATAATAATTCAGAACAGACGAATCTGGATGATGGAAGCGATACTTCTACACAGAAAATAGAGCCTCTTGGAAATGAAATCTCACAGGCAAGGGCAATTGAATACATCATTAATTACAAATATCAGAGAAGTACCCTGGTAAAAGAAAACCTCAAAGTACTGGAAATTATGCCATATACGGGAAATGAGATGCTGGATAAAGAAAATGTGAAGAAATGGGTGGCTGGTTCAGACCGTAAGATCAAAAGTGTAACGGCCTGCTGCAGTGAGACTGCAAAGGAGGATGATAAAGCTGAGAATATGATCGACGGAGATCCAAACACGAGATGGCATACTTTGTGGAACAATGAAGATGGTCACAACAAAAATAATCCGCCGTATTTTACGGTAACTTTTGACGGGGCTCAGGATATCCGGGGATTCTTTTATCAGAACCGTACATATCAGGGAAATGGCAGCCAGAATGGTGTTCCTGTGGAGTACAAAGCTGAGTTATACTCAGATGTGAACGGACAGAAGCTGATTGATACGGTAACCGGATTAACGAAGATTACAACAGATAATCAGGGTAAAGTGACTGCGCTACAGTTCGAAAAGACGATCAGATCAGTACAGAGTATGAAAATCACATTTCTGGGAACGCTGGACAGTAATGGAGGAAACGGAAATGATGCCAAGTATGGTTCCTGTTCAGAATTCGGAGTCATTTATGCAGACAGTGGAACAGATGTAAATATCGGAGCAACAATTACTCCTATGACAGCAGCAGAATTTGTCGGACATATTGATGATATCGGCTCGGAATACGATATGGTGTTCATCGGCGATCAGAAAAAAAATGCAAACAGCCTGATTACGGGAAGTGGAGAGTACAGATATGCTCATGTAGGTGATTCAAAAAGTATTATTGCAAATAACAATCTTGCGAAAATGCTGGGTCAGCTTGATACAGATTATGCGCAGGGTCCATGGTCCGATGGGAAACTCCGGTACGCACCGCTCAGTACATACAATGAAGATGGATCCGGATATTTCCGCGGATCCGGAAATGATATAACAAAGCAGCAGTACAATTCACTGATGGATTTTGTAAAGAGTGGTTATCCGGTGGTGCTGGCATCCGGACTTGTAGATGGTGATAAGCCGAATGCAAAGGAAGTAGATTCTGCTTCGTATTATTACCAGTTCATAAAGGATGCACTGAAATATGAAAATGTAGCTACGAATAAAGAACTGGAAAGCGGAGCAAAAGATCTCAGCTTCTTTATGAATCTGGCAAAGCCGGTAATCAAATTTGATGAGAACGGAGGCAAACCGAAGGAACCGCAGCGGCTGGGAACTGCCGGCACATTCAAGACACCTGTGGATCTCAGTGATACAGGATATATTGACGGGGAGCTGAAATATACTTTTACGGTAGAAAATGATTCTGATGCAGCCCCGGCAACGACAACTTATGACTGTAAACTTTACCTGGATCTGAACTTTGACGGTAATCTTTCAAAGAAAGAATCGCAGGACAAATATATGGTCGTGCAGGATGAAGACGGAAATGTCCTTTCACAGAAAGATTATGGTAGCGGAGATATGCGTTATGAACTGAAGCTTGGAAAGAAATATACCGTTACCAGAAAAATTCCGTCAGATTACTATAAGCTGATTACCTGGAAACTGGAACTGACAAGCAACCGTAACACCTATATCCATACTTCTGAGATTGGCTATGCAAAACAGCAGAAACCGGATGGGGTTGCGAAACAGACGATCAATGTTCTGCAGCTTGTTCCACAGGATAATTCAGCAAATCGTTCAAATCCATGTACATGGACACTTGCGGATAGCAGCGCTTTTAAGAATCTGATAGCCGGAGTGCAGGACTTCAATATCAATGTAATTTCCAGAAATGTTACAGACATTAATAATGGAAATGTTCTGGATAAAAACGGACAGAAAACAACCTTTGCAAATCTGCTGGATGATCAGCAGATGCTGGTCATAGGATTCCAGGATGTGTATCAGGATATTTCCATAGATGCGGTGCAGGAGATCCTGAAATTTATCCGATCCGGAAAGAGTGTTATTTTTGCACATGACACGACTTCTTATATCAATACTGATCATAAAAAAATATACGACCAGATCGCAAGGGACGGTTACAATTCAAATGGAACAGTAAACAACGGCGGAAGCATTGGTATTTATGCCGACAGATGGCTGTGGTATACTGCAAAAAATGAAAACTGGGGACTGTCGCTGAATACAATTCTCCGTTCGGTAGTAGGTATGGACCGCTATGGTATTACTTCTGATGCAACGATTGGAAATCAGACGGTTTCTGAATTGCTCAAAAAAGGCAAACCATTGTCAGATGGAAGTGTGGACTTTAAGACATTGCTTAGGCTGGCAGGTGATGTGGCATATAAAAACGGTGATAAATCAAAGAGCTATGCACAGACACAGGGATATACAAATGCAATGTTGGACGGTAAAACGCTCGGTTCGGGAGATACACTGACAACAAGGGCAACAAAGGTAAATGATGGTGCGATCACGCAGTATCCTTATGTGATTGGCGACAGTATTACCATTGCAGAGACACACGGACAGTATTATCAGCTTGGGATGGAGCAGGATCGAGATATCAATGATCAGAGCGATGGAATGAACGATGTGGTTGCCTGGTATTGTCTGACGGATAATTATTATAAGAATTCACCAAATGATGTTCGAAATAATTATTATCTGTACAGTAAGGGGAATGTTATTTATACCGGAGCAGGACATCGGCGGGTACAGAATGATGATGAAATCAAACTGTTTATCAATACGATCGTGGCAGCGGCAAACGTTACTGCGGTAAAACCGGAAGTAAACTTTGTAAAAACACTGAATCCGGCAGCAGAGACAGAGAGCACCAGATTTTATATGACAGACCAGACATCATGGGATTCTGGTGAAGCAAATACACTGGAAGAAAATATGGATTTCTACATCAATGTCAGGGATTACAATATGGTAAGTGCTGATTTAAGTCAGGAAGAACTTGATAAACAGGAGATGACTGTTCAGTTTTACATTGAAGATGAAAATGGCAGTGTAGAAGACGGATGCCCGACCACGAAGAAGGTATCTGATATTACAGCGAAGATCGGAAGTCTGAGCGGTTATGGAAATATCGGTACAATTGAGAGTGGCAGTGATGGCAAATTCCATCTGTTCCAGAACAGTGCCTACGCGTTGAAAGTTTCTGATATCGAACAGTATCTGCGAAACCAGAATGGCAGCAATGGATATAAAGAGTCCTGTAAGCTGTATGCGAAAGTTTCCAGTACTGTATATCTGTACGGTCAGGAACATACAAGCACGGTATGGTCATCCATCGACCTGAAACAGCGTCAGCTTTTCGAACTGGATTAAAACAGGCAATAATAAAACCCCGGAGGTCTCCAAAGATCCCCGGGGTTTTTGAAAAAAGATGGCCGATAATTAGTTGTTGATGACAACACCTTTCTGCAGCATAATGTTTGCATACAGAGCTTTTTCACTTGTGGAAATGATGCAGTAAGCTGTTTTGGCTTCATCATAGAATGCGAAACGCTCGATGTTTCCTACAGTAGCATCTCCTCTGTCATCATATTTGCGGATGATTTCTTTGTATGTATCCCAGATCGGGGTTTCTACATCATCGCCAGGCATTACTTCCATCAGGTTTACCGGATGTTCTACATAAGTATCCAGTGGGAAAACTTTCAGAATTGCTTCCAGGATTTCCGGAACACCATGTCCGTCGCAGCGGATTGTGATAGCGTTTTTACCCATGGATTCTACCGGGAAGTTACCATCAGCGATAACAAGACGATCGCTGTGTCCCATTTCACATAATACTTTTAATAATTCTGGTGATAAGATTTCAGGAATACCTTTTAACATGTCGTTTATGCCTCCGTTCAGATAATTTGATTTCTCGCCGGCGCAGTCTTTTAAAATACGCCTTTCTATATTCAATTTACCTGTAATTACTGTACAATGCAAGGGAAAATTTTCCGATAAAAGATAAATATTTTACGGTTGACAGAATGCGGGAGGCGATGTATGATTAACTCAAAACGGAAACGTTTCGGTTTTGAAATTTTCCGATCAATCACAAGTAGTAAAACAAAAAAATATACATATATCATTAAGGAGGAAAAAGTTATGCCACTTGTTACATCAAAAGAAATGCTGTTAAAAGCTCAGGAAGGTGGATATGCAGTCGGAGCATTTAATGCAGAGAATATGGAAATGGTGAAAGCCATCATTCAGGCCGCAGAAGAACTGAGAGCACCGGTTATGATCCAGACAACTCCATCTACTGTAAAGTACGGTACTGTGGATACCTATGCAGCAATCGTTGCAGCAGAAGCTAAAAAAGCATCTGTCCCGGTATGCCTTCATCTTGATCACGGCAGCAGTTTTGAACTGGCTATGCAGGCAATCCATGCAGGATATACTTCTGTTATGATCGACGGATCCAAACTGGACTTCGAGGCAAACATTGCAGAGACAAAACGCGTAGCAGATGTAGCAAATGCACTGGATATTCCATGTGAAGCAGAGCTTGGTAAAGTCGGCGGCAAGGAAGATGATCTTGAAGCAGAAGCTGACACCAATACAGATCCGCAGGAAGCAAAAGAATTTGTTGAGCGTACAGGTGTTACTTCTCTGGCAGTTGCAATCGGAACAGCACATGGTTTCTATGTAGGTACACCGGTTCTTGATAAAGAACGTTTAAGTGAGATCCGCGAAGTTGTTGATATTCCGCTGGTTCTTCACGGAGCATCCGGACTCAGTGACGAAGATGTAAGCGACTGCGTAAAACGCGGCATCTGCAAAGTAAACTTTGCGACAGAACTTCGTGCAGCTTACTCCAAAGCAGTCAAAGAACTTCTTGAAGAAAAACCGGATACCATTGATCCGAAAGCTTATGGCAAGACAGCAATCGCAGCAGTGAAAGAACTGGTTATGGCAAGAATGAAAGTCTGCGGATGCGACGGTAAAGCAGAATAAAAGCAGAAGGCAGTGAGGCGAAATGGCAGCGACCATGAAGGATATAGCCAGACGGACAGGACTTGGGCTGGCTACGATTTCTTCCTATTTTAACGGAGGAAATGTCCGTGAAAAAAACAGAATAAAGATTGAGGAAGCTATCGAAGAACTTCATTACGAAGTCAATGAGGTGGCAAGAGGTTTAAAGACGAACGCGACCAGAACGATTGGTGTTGTCATTCCGGAGCTGAACAATACTTTCTGTGCCGAGATCATTACCGGTATGGAGGATGTCCTGCGAAGTCATGGTTATGCGACGATCGTCTGCGACTGTCGAACCGATAAGAAACTGGAACGGGAGGCAGTTGAATTCCTGACTCGCAGGCGTGTGGACGGTATCATCAACATGCCGGTTGATGAAGAGGGAAACCACCTGAAAAGGTTTCAGAAGACGGGTAAACCGATCGTTTTGATTGATCGAAAGATTCAGGGTATCAACTGTGACAGTGTGCTGGTTGATAATAAAAAAGCCGCCGAAGATGCAGTCCGGTATTTTATCGAGAGAGGACACCGAAATATTGGAATCATCGGCGGACCGGAAGAAGTTTTTACTGCGCAGGAACGTATGGCAGGATATTATAAAGCACTGGAAAGTGCCGGGATCCCGGTGAGTGACTCTCTGATCTGGCATGGAGACTATACGATTCAGGGCGGTGTCCGGGGACTTGAAGAACTTGTACAGAATAATCCGGAGATGACAGCAGTGTTTGTGACGAACTATGAAATGACTATGGGGGCCATGATCGGAGTAAACGAACTGGGCATCCGGATTCCGGAGCAGCTGTCGATGATCGGGTTTGACAACCTGCAGTTTGCGAGAGCATGTAATCCGAAGCTGACGATCGTAGCGCAGCCGACGGACGGCATTGCAAAAGAAGTTGCAAAGGTTATGCTGAATCATCTGGAAAATACCGGCGAGGCATCCGGAGAGCTTTTCAGTGAGAAACTTGAGACCGAGATCATTGCCGGAAAATCCGTAAGGGTTTTCGCATGAACATCTGATAAAGAGAAGGAACTCCGGGCAGCCGGAGAAATGGGAGCAGCAAAATGATGAAATCATATTTACTTGGAATCGACATCGGAACAAGTGCCTGTAAGGTAGCGGTGTTTGATAAAGAGGGCAAAGTTCTGGCCGCAGCCAATGGCGACTATCCGGTATACTATCCACAGGAAGGCTGGGCGGAGCAGAATCCGGAGGAATGGTGGAGTGCTGTATGCAGAGCAACGAAAGAAACCGTGCAGAAAGCAGGTATTGATCCGGCGGAGATTGCCGGAGTCGGCATTGACGGACAGAGCTGGTCTGCCATCGCGCTCGACAAAGAGGGCAAAGTACTTACCAATACACCGCTCTGGATGGACACCCGTGCACAGGATATCTGTGAACGGCTGAATAAGGAAATCGGTGAGGATAAAATCTTTGAAGTTGCAGGAAATTCACTTCAGCCGTCTTATACGACAGCAAAGATCATCTGGTACAAAGAAAATCTTCCGGAGGTTTATGAAAAGATCGACAAGATCCTCCAGTCCAACAGTTTTATTGCCTTTAAGCTGACAGGCGCGATCACACAGGATATGTCTCAGGGATACGGCCTTCACTGTTTCGATATGAAGAAGGGATGCTGGGACGAAGAGATGTGCAGACGCCTCGGAATTCCGATGGAATTTTTGCCGGAGATCTGCGAATGTGACCATGTCGTAGGTACCGTGACAGCAAAAGCAGCCGCAGAGTGCGGACTTGCAGAAGGAACCCCGGTTGTAGCAGGTGGTCTGGATGCAGCCTGTGGAACTCTGGGTGCCGGTGTCATTCATCCGGGAGAAACACAGGAACAGGGCGGACAGGCAGGTGGAATGAGCATCTGCATTGATGAATACAAAGCAGATCCACGACTGATCCTCGGGTATCATGTCATTCCGGGTAAATGGCTTTTGCAGGGCGGGACGACCGGTGGCGGCGGAGTGATGCGCTGGTTTGAACGTGAATTTGCCGATTATGAGCGAATGATGAAGGAACAGACAGGAGCATCTTCTTTGAATCAGCTCAATGAGATTGCAGAAAAAATCAATCCGGGCAGTGACGGAGTCGTCTTCCTTCCATATATGTCCGGGGAGCGTTCCCCAATCTGGAATCCATATGCAAAAGGTGTTTTCTACGGACTTGATTTTGCAAAGACCAAAGGCCATATGGTACGTGCTTGCATGGAAGGCGTGGCACTTTCTCTACGCCACAATCTTGAGGTGGCAGAGGCAGCCGGAGCAAATGCAGAAGTCTTACGAGCAATGGGAGGTTCTGCGAATTCTCTTCTCTGGACACAGATCAAATCCGATATCACAGGAAAACCGATCGTTGTACCGGCATCCGATACTGCAACAACGCTTGGAGCCGCACTCCTTGCAGGTGTCGGAGTCGGACTTTACAAAGATTATGATGAAGCCGTTTCCATCACTGTAAAAGAAACACGTCGCCATGAGCCAAACCCGGAGAATAAAGAAGTGTATGATAAGACTTATGAGACGTATCTTGAACTTTACAAGTCTCTGGCACATATGATGACAAAGTGATTTAATGATTTTCAGCAAATAGAATGTCCCCACGCGGGATAACTTACATATTTGAATAGTCAGGAGAGAAAACAGTTCCCGAGAACTTCAAGTTTCAATAAAATGGGCTTGTTTTTCCAGAAAGCGCAGGGGGTGCCCGAGGGGGCGACGCGCTCGTCCCCTCGGAGTAATCCCCCGCTTTAGTGGGGAGCTTTCCCTCCTTTCACGAAAGGAGTAATATATTATGAAAGCAGCAGTAGTAGTTGCAAATGAAGATGTACAGTATCAGGAAATTGAAGAACCAAAGGTAACAAAAGGCGCCGTAAAGATCAAAGTCAGATATTCCGGCATCTGCGGATCTGACATCCCGCGTGTTCTGAATCATGGCGTACATTTTTACCCGATCGTTCTCGGTCATGAATTTTCCGGTGATGTAGTAGAAGTCGGTGAAGGTGTAACAAAGGTAAAAGTCGGCGATCGTGTATCCGGAGCACCACTTCTTCCATGCATGAAATGTGACGACTGCCAGAAGGGCAACTTCTCCCTTTGCAAACATTACAGCTTTATCGGTTCCAGACAGCAGGGAAGCAACGCAGATTATGTTGTAGTTCCGGAGCAGAATGCAGTTCCGTTTGACAAGAGCGTTCCCTATGAGCAGGGCGCAATGTTTGAGCCTGCAACTGTGGCTATCCATGGTGTATTCCAGAACGATTATCATGGCGGAGAGTATGTAGCAATCCTCGGCGGCGGTACAGTCGGAATGTTCACTATGCAGTGGACAAAAATCTTCGGATCAAAAAAAGTTGTTGTATTCGATATCAGCGATGAGCGTCTTGATCTTGCAAAACGCCTTGGTGCAGATGAAGTCATCAATACAAAAGAAGAAGGTTACATGGAAAAAGCAATGGCGATCACCGGCGGCAAAGGATACGGATTTGTATTCGAGACAGCAGGACAGGTTCCAACCATGCATATGGCCTTCGAACTTGCTGCAAACAAAGCTCATGTATGCTTTATCGGTACTCCACATGAGAATTTGACCTTCACACCTGCGCAGTGGGAAAACATGAATCGTAAAGAGTTCAAACTGACCGGTTCCTGGATGTCCTACAGTGCACCATTCCCGGGACGTGAATGGGATCTGACAGCGCATTATTTTGCAACAGGCCAGCTGAAATTTGATCCGGGCTTCGTTTACAAAAAGATTCCGATGAGCCAGGCACAGGAAGCATTCCAGTTATTTAAGACACCGGGACTTGTAAAAGGAAAGATTCTCTTATCAAACGAGGAAGAGTGAAAATGATACTGACAGTGACATTGAATGCCGCAATCGACAAAAGATATGTGGTAGATGATTTTAAAACAGGCGAAGTTAACCGTGTCCGGGAATGTTCTTACGTTCCCGGCGGTAAAGGTCTGAATGTATCCAAACCTGCATCCATTTACGGGGCAGAGGTTGTTGCAACCGGATTTGTGGGCGGCCATGCAGGAAACTATATCGAAGATGCGCTGAAACCATTCGGCATCAAAGGTGATTTTTATCATGTGAATGCAGAGAGCAGGTCCTGCATCAATATCTGGGATGAGGTAAATCATGTGCAGACAGAATTTCTGGAGCCGGGATTTACACTGACAGAAGAAGATTTTGCCGGATTCGAAAAGAAATTCAGAGAACTGGTAAAAGAGGCAGACGTTGTATCCATGTCCGGCAGTGTGCCGAAAGGACTTGACGGAACAGCATACCAGAGGCTGGTCAGGATCGTAAAAGACGCCGGCAGACCGGTAATCCTTGATACGAGCGGTAAGCTTCTGGAGATGGGCATCGAGGCATGCCCGACACTGATCAAACCAAACATTGATGAGATCCGTATGCTGACCGGTAAACACTGCGATGACATGCAGGATATCATTGATGCGGCAAAAACGATTCACGCAAATGGCGTGGAGATCGTTGCGGTTTCACTTGGCGCAGACGGTTCGCTGGCAGTGGGGGAGGAAGGAATCTTCCGTGCAATCGTTCCGAAGATCAATGCAGTCAATACCGTAGGATGTGGTGATTCCATGATCGCCGGATTTGCACTGGGCTTAAGCGAGGGACTTTCTCTCGAAGAAACATTAAGAAGAGCAAGTGCAATCTCCGCGGCAGCAGCAATGCGTGAAGAGACTGGATTCTTTGTAATGGAAGATATGGAAAAACTGTTACCGCAGATTGCTATACAAAGACTTTAAAATTTATAATGCGGTCATGCCTGCATGACAAAGCATTTGACTTTGAAAGGTGTCAAACATTAAGCTAACGAAAACTATATAATCAAAATCAGGAGGAAATAAAAATGGCAGAATTTATCGATCCGGCAATCGTGCCGAAAGTAACACTTCCGTCAGGAGAAGAAGTACCATGTATGGGTATGGGAACATTTGGTTCTGACAGGGTAAACGCAGAAGATGTATCTGCAGCAGTTGCAGGAGCAATCCGCAGCGGATATCGTATGTTTGACTGTGCAGCATGCTATGGAAATGAGCATCAGATTGGTGAAGTTTTTGAAGCAGCGATCAAAGAAGGCGTCGTAGAAAGAAAAGACCTCTTCATCATGACAAAAGTATGGAATGACATGCACAGAAAAGTAGAAGAAGCATGCACAAAGAGCATTCAGGATCTGAAATGCGACTATGTGGATCTGTACTTCATTCACTGGCCATTCCCGAATTACCATGCACCATTTTGTGATGTGGATTCCAGAAATCCGGATTCCAGACCGTTCAGCGTAGAAGAATTCATGGATACCTACCGTCAGTGCGAAGAGCTGGTAGAAAAAGGAAAAATCCGTTACATCGGTATTTCCAACATGACCATTCCGAAACTGGAAGCAGTTCTTCCATTAATGAAAATCAAACCTGCAGCATGTGAACTGGAACTTCATCCATGCTTCCAGCAGCAGGAGCAGTATGATTATCTTGTTGCACACAACATTCAGCCGGTAGGATATATGCCACTTGGTTCACCAAGAAGACCGGAAAGAGATATCTGCCCGGAAGATGTTGCTGATATGCAGACACCGGAAATGCAGGAGATTGCAAAAGCACATGGTGTTCATCCGGCACTGATCGCTCTGAAATGGGCTCATCAGAGAGGAGAAATCTCCATTCCGTTCTCAGTACATAACTATGTAAGCAACCTGAAATGCGTCACAGAAGATCCGCTGACCGATGAGGAAATGGCAAAGATCGGTACACTTGAAAAAGGAAACAGACTGGTTAAAGGCCAGGTATTCCTGTGGGAAGGCGCAAAAGACTGGCATGATCTGTGGGATGAAGAGGGCTTTATTGTAAAATAAGGGAACTGCCCTTAGACCCGTCAATAAATTGACAATTTAAAAGAATATGCGAGGGGAGGGCGCTCACAGTTGCGAAGGCCGCTCTCCCCTCGCGCACCCCACCGGGCCACGCGATTAAAGAGTCGGTAATTGGTTGGTAAAAGCTTCTATACTTGACCGTGCGGTTGAGGTGGCGGTAGTTTGGAGGCAAAAGCCCCATCGGAGAGAATTGTTTTTACGAATACAGATTAATTTTGTTTGTTACCCCACCGGGCCACGCCTGTGTGGGGGATTTTATTGGGAAAATAACATGGTGGAATTGTATTTTTTTTAACAAAACTCCCACATTTCCTGTACCCAAACACCCCAAATCATGTTACAATAAAATACTGGGAAATATCCAGAAGTACATGAATTGATATAGATGGGGGAGCAAAATACATGTATCGAATACTACTTGTAGATGACGAAATCCTTGTTCGTGATGCCATCAAAGAAAACATCGACTGGAAAAGTCTGGACTGTGAACTTGTGGGTGACTGCGAAAACGGCAAACAGGCATCAGAATTTGTAAAAGAACATCCCGTGGACATTGTTCTGACCGATATTCTCATGCCATATATGGACGGTATGGAACTCAGTAAATTTCTGCATGACAATTATCCGGATGTCGTGATCGTGATATTCAGCGGCTTCGGCGAATTTGAATACGCCAAAAAGGCCATCCAGTATGGTGTCAGCGAATACCTTCTGAAACCGGTGACTGCCATGGAACTTACCGGAGTGATCAATAAAATGAAAGAAAAAGTCGATCAGCTTCGCCGTGAAAAAAACAAAATGAACAAGCTGACCGAAAATTCAGAGAAATACCGCAAAAATGTACAGGTAATCCGTTCTAAAAACATGGAGGCTCTGGTCAATTGTACCACCGATGTGAGCAAAAGCATCCAGCGCCTTGCAGAGATGGGAATCGACATTTCTGCAATCAGCTATCGTGTGGCTCTTTTTGATATCGACCTTTATTCAGGAATGTATGAACTGGATACCGAAAAACAGCAGGAAAGTGCACTCATGGCATTTGTTCTCTACAATATCAGCGATGAGATCGTGACACGTGAAGAAGCAGGATTTGCATATCAGGAAGGGAACAATCGTGTCGGAATCCTGTTTCAGGAAAAATGGAGCCGCAACTTCACCGAAAAGACAAGAGAAATCTGTCGGGAAATTCAGGAGAAGACAAAAGAAGTTATGGGATTTGACGTATCTATGGGAATCGGTAAATGGGTGAAGAAACCGGAAGAACTGGTACAGTCCCACAACATGGCACAGGATACCCTGCAGTACCGTTACCTTCTGGGAGGGAATCTTCTTATTGATATGGAAGAAAAACATCCGGTACAGGAAATCTCGATAGATGAACCGCTTTCTGTTTTGAAAGAAGCATTAAAAACCGGGCAGGAAGACCTGGTCTTTCAGACGCTTGTATCAATTGAAGATTTGATTCGTAATGCACTGATGCAAAAAAGCCGTGCCTGTATGTATCTTCAACAGGTTATACGAACCATGGACAATGCCTGCGAAGATGTTTCAGCAGATATGGAGCAGATCCGGGAAGGCCGAGATGAACTGATCCGCGAGATCACTGATCAGAAGTTTTTCGGAGAGGCATGCGAAGTAGTTGCACGCCATACAAAACGTGTGATCAGTATTCTTTCTGCAATGAATACGTCAAGCAGTGAGCGTCAGGCACGTCTTGCAATCGACTATATACAGAAAAATTACATGGTTCCGGATCTCAGTTTGAACAGTATCTGTTCTTATTTAAATATCAGCACCAGTTATTTCAGTACCATATTTAAAGAAGAAACCGGTGAGACCTTTACGGAAGTTCTGATTCGTACCCGTATGGAGAAGGCAAAGGAACTTCTGGAAAATACTACGATGAAAAACTATGAGATTGCTGAAAAAGTCGGATTTTCCGATCCTCACTATTTTGGTATTTCGTTTAAAAAGATGACAGGCTATACACCGACAGAATATGCAAGGGAGAAACGCCGATGAAAAAAAAGAATCTGTCAGCAAGATTTATCGGAAGATTCAGCAGTATTCAGAGTGTTATTTTTGCGACGGTAGCCGTTCTGGTTCTGAGTGCCGTTGTGATCGTGACAGGTGTCTCGATGCGTTTTACAAATACTTCTATTTTTGAAAACTCTTCACAGTATACACAGACAATCATCCAGCAGATGAACCAGAACATTGACTCCTACATCGATTACATGGAAAATATTGCCTATCTGATTTCGAGCAACGAGGATGTCCAGGACTATCTTTTTTCGGACGAAATTGACAGCGAAGGACGTTATCGTATCCTGAAACAGTTTGAGACCATTCTGGACAGCCGAAGCGATATTCGAAATGTAGGAATCATCAGTAAAAGCGGCAGGATGCTTATTAATAATGGAAGCAAATCTGTTAATCATGATCTGAATATCAATACACAGGAATGGTATACGCAGGCGCTGAACAGTCCGGAAGGAGCGACACTGACCTCTTCTCATGTGCAGCATATTATCAGTGGGGAACGTCCGTGGGTGATCACTTTAAGCCGTGGAATCCGTGACCGCAGCGGCAGCGGAGAAAAAGAAGGCGTCTTTTTTATTGATCTGAATTACAGTGCGATCAGTGGACTTTGCGACCAGAGTACAGTAGGAACAAAAGGATATGCATTTATCCTTGATGCAAAGGGAAATATTGTCTATCATCCGCAGCAGCAGCAGCTTTACAACGAACTTCAGACAGAAAATATAAGTCTGATTATGGATACCGATGAGGATACGGTACTGACCGGAACCGGAAACAACGGAAAATTATATTCCATTTCCAGATCTGATAAGACCGGTTGGACCGTTGTTGACTGCACCAATGTGCGCGAACTCCTAAGCAAAAGCCGCCAGGCGCAGAGCATTTATGTACTGACAGCGGTCGTTTTGGTGATTGTGGCGCTTCTTTTTTCCAGATTTATGGCAAGAAGTATTACACTTCCAATTCAGAAACTGCGTGATTCCATGAAAAAAGTTCAGGAAGGAGATTTCAGTGTTTCTGATGTTGTTGTGGATTCCAGAAATGAAATCGGCAGCCTGACAAAGTCATTTGATGTGATGACACGCCGTATTCAGGAACTGATGGAGCAGAATGTCCATGAGCAGGAACAGAAACGAAAGAGCGAGCTGAAAGCACTTCAGTCTCAGATCAACCCACATTTCCTTTACAATACGCTGGATTCTATCATCTGGATGGCAGAAGGAAAGAAAAATGAGGAGGTTGTCCTGATGACGGCTTCACTCGCAAGGCTTCTTCGCCAGAGTATCAGTAACGAGGATGAGGTTGTTCCGATTGCCAATGAAGTAGAATATGCACGTGGCTATCTGACAATCCAGAAGATGCGTTACAAAGATAAACTGGAATTCCAGATTGATGTAGATCCTTCCATATTACATATCCCACTGATCAAACTGGTGCTTCAGCCGATTATTGAGAATGCGATTTACCATGGTCTGAAGTACAAAGAGAGCAAAGGACTTCTTATTATAAAGGGATTTCCAAAAGACGGAAATGCTGTTCTTCAGGTCATTGATGATGGGGTCGGAATGGATGAAGAAACGCTGGCTCATATTTATGACCGACACAAAGTAAATTATCATTCCAACGGAGTCGGTGTCTACAATGTACAGAAACGACTGAAGCTTTATTATGGAGAAGACTACGGAATCGCATATGAGAGCACCCCGGGCAAAGGCACGACAGCAACGATCACGATTCCGGGCAGACAGGAGGGACAGAAATGATAAAAAAGAAAAAATGGCTGAGTATCTGCCTGGTTGTCTGTCTGATCGGAGGAATCGGAGGCGCTGCGTGGTACCGCCAGAAAAAAATTGAAGAAAGAAGAATGTCCCTTGTTTATATTCCCAAAGTTGAGGACAGCACGAATGATTTCTGGAAAGCACTGATCCTCGGAACCAAAATGGCAGCAAAAGAATATAATGCCGATATTGAGATCAAAGCACCGGCAGAGGAAAATGATATTGAGCGGCAGAATGAACTTCTGAAAGAAGCTATTTCTGAAGAACCGGATGCAATCCTTTTTTCACCATCCAGTTTTACAGAATCCAATGATCTTCTGAAAGAGGCAAAAGAAAAAGGTATCCGCATCAGCTTTATCGATTCTTATACCGAGGAGAAAGTACAGGATCTGACGGTAGCGACAGATAACCTCGAGGCAGGAGAAAAACTGGGGAAATTTGCGGCAACACTTCTTGGTCCGGATGATCAGATTGCGATCGTTGCCCATGTCAAAGGAGTATCAACTGCAGTCGAGCGTGAAGAAGGCTTCCGCAAAGGACTCGGAGATCTGGCAAAAAATATTGTTGAAGTAGTTTACTGCGATTCCCAGTATGAGAAATCGCGTAAACTTACGCAGGAGCTTATGGAAAAATATCCAAATCTCAAGATGGTTGCCGGAATGAATGAGTATTCGTCTGTCGGAGCGGCGCGGGCAGTAAAAGCGGCCGGAGCCAAAGACAGAATCCAGGTAGTCGGCGTCGACAGTTCGCAGGAGGCTGTTCAGCTTATGGAAAACGGAGTATTTAAAGGCCTTGTTGTACAGAAAGCTTTTAAGATGGGTTATATTGGTGTAAAAGAGACCATTTTGATGCTCCGCGGTAAGAGCTATGAGAAAGATGTAAATTCCGGGTGCGAACTTGTGACACCGGATAATATGTATGACAGTGAAATCGAAAAACTGCTGTTTCCGTTCAATACATTGAAGCTTTCCTAGTGAAATAGTAAAAAAAATATAAAAAGGGTTAAATATTTATGGACGAACCGTAAATATTTAACCTTTTTTTGTAAGATTTTCCATTACAATTGTGCAGTATTCACGGTATTATATAGAAAACGCAAGATGTGTGTCTAAAACTTTTAAGGAGGGCGAAAAATTGGAAAAGCTGAAACAAAATCCAATCGTGAAAAAACTCGGCCTGAACAGGATCTTACTTGTCTGCATCCTGATTCTGATGTTCGTAGTTTTCAAGGTGGTTCTCGGAAGTAAGTTCCCTGTTGGAGACAGTATCAAGTCCACACTGAACTATGTATATTTCCTTGGCTTCCTGTCACTTGGTGTCACATTCGTAATCGCAACAGGAGGAATTGATTTCTCCATCGGACCGGTAATGTTCTGCTGTGCACTCGTTTCCGGTTACTGCATGACAAGCTACAAGGTTCCATGCGCAGCAGCAATGGTAATCTGTGTACTGATCGGTCTTGCATTTGGTATCTTTAACGGATGGCTGGTATCTTATTTATCAGTTCCGGCATTCATTGTATCCATGGCTTCCATGAATATTGCAAAAGGTATCGCATCTGTATTCACAAAAACACAGTCCGTAAGCTGGCCGCTGGCAAGTGACCCGGCAAACGGCTGGTTCCGTAACATCGTATCTTATAAAGGATTTCCGGTAGGTCTGGTAATCTTCCTCGGAGCAGCAATTATCTGTGGAATCGTTCTTTACAATACCAAACCTGGACGTTACATCCTCTGCCTCGGATCCAATACAGAAGCCGTAAGACTTTCTGGTGTAGATACAAAGAAATGGAACATGCTTTCTTATGTAATCTGCGGTGTTTTAGTTGGAATTGGAGCACTGTTTTTCGTAGCTACATATACAACCGTTCAGCCTGGTTATGGCGATCAGTACAACAACGAAGCAATCGCTGGTTGTGTAATGGGTGGTACATCCATGGTTGGTGGACTTGCTTCCATCGGCGGTACTGTAATCGGTGTATTTATTATCTCTCTTCTGCAGCAGGGAATCATGGCATTTGGTCTTGGTAAAGGACAGCAGATGATCATCACAGGTATCATCGTAATCGTAGCCGTTTATGCCGACGTTTCTGCAAGACGTAGAAAGAACTGATCGAAAGGGAGGATGAAACAATGGGTGACGTTATTTTAACAATGAAGGATATTGATAAGTCCTTTCCTGGTGTTCATGCCCTGGATCACGTTAATTTCGAAGTAAGACGCGGCGAAGTACATGCACTTATGGGAGAGAACGGTGCCGGTAAATCAACACTGATGAAAGTTCTTACCGGTATTTATCAGAAGGATTCCGGTTCTATTACATACAAAGGTCAGGAAGTGGCTTTCCACAATACACGTGAGGCACAGGACAATGGTATCGTAATCGTACATCAGGAATTAAATATGGTCGGTGACCTGACTGTTGCACAGAACATCTTTATCGGACGTGAGCCGAAAAAGGGTATCCGTGTAGACGATAAGAAGATGATCGAAGATTCAAAGAAATTGTTCAAGGATCTGAACATCGAGATCGACCCAAGAGAAAAGATGAGCAACTTAACAGTTGGTAAACAGCAGATGTGTGAGATCGCAAAAGCTATTTCCCACAAAGCAGAAGTTATCATCTTCGATGAGCCGTCAGCAGCTCTTACAGAAAAAGAAATCGCTGACCTGTTCGTAATCATCAGAGATCTTCGTGAGAAGAACCTCGGTATCGTATATATCTCACATCGTATGGATGAGATCAAAGTCATCACAGACCGTGTAACAGTCATGCGAGATGGTGGATATGTAGGAACTCTGATTACAAAAGACAGTACAAAAGAAGACATCATCAACATGATGGTTGGTCGTGTTATTTATGAAGATCCTAAGGAACACAGCATGGTAGCACCGGATGCACCGGTAGTTCTTAAAGTAGAACACCTGAATGCCGGTAAGATGGTTCAGGACGTAAGCTTCGAACTGAGAAAAGGTGAGATCCTTGGTTTCTCCGGTCTGATGGGTGCAGGACGTACCGAAACTGCAAGAGCACTGTTTGGAGCCGATCCGAAACAGAGCGGAAAGATTTCCATTATGGACAAACAGAGCGGACAGCTCAAAGAAGTAACTATCCGCACCCCACAGGATGCTGTTAAATGTGGTATCGGTTATCTGTCTGAGGACAGAAGAAGATATGGTGTTGTTGTTCAGAAATCTGTAAATGAAAATACAACACTGGCAACGATGGAGCAGTTCACAAGTGGAATCTTAATCAATAAAGCAAAAGAAAAAGAAGTTTCTGAGAAATACATCAAAGAACTTGCTACAAAGACACCGAGCGGAGACCAGTTGGTTGTTAACCTTTCCGGTGGTAACCAGCAGAAAGTCGTTATTGCAAAGTGGCTTACCCGCGACAGTGATATCCTGATCTTCGATGAGCCGACAAGAGGTATCGATGTCGGTGCGAAGAACGAAATTTACAAGTTAATGAGTAAACTGGCAGCAGAAGGAAAATCTATTATCATGATTTCTTCTGAAATGACAGAGATTCTCCGTATGAGTGACCGTATCATTGTAATGTGTGAAGGTAAAGTGACAGGAAATATTGATATTTCTGAGGCAACACAGGAACACATCATGGATAAGGCAACAAGAAATATCAATTAAGGGGAGGACAGTCATGACTAAGAAGAAAAAAAGTATTATAAGTGATCAGAGATTTATTGTTTTACTTGTTATCATTGCACTGTCTGCAATCTTCTCTATTATGAGTAAGGAGTTCAGACAGTATACAACAATTTTAAGTATGTTGGACTTTTCTTACTATGATCTTCTGATGGCAATCGGTGTTACATTCCCTCTTATCACTGGTGGTGTAGACCTGTCAATCGGAACCGGTATGGTGTGTTACGCACTGATCGCCGGAACAATGGTAAGAAGCCACGGATGGCCGGTAGCAGCAGCTATGGTACTTTGCCTGGTACTGGGAATTGCGATCGGAGCACTGAATGGTGTCCTGATCGGAATCATGAACCTGCCGCCATTCCTTGCAACTCTTTGTACATGTATGATTACCCGTGGTGCCGGCTCTCTCTGCAGTGCTACACCATGGCCGGGACTTACACAGGATGGTGGATGGTTCCACACAATCTTCAAGATTACAGTTGGTACAGGAAGAAGCGCTTCCCGTTACCCGATTGGTTTCCTGTGGATGATCATTCTGGTACTGTTGATGGAATTCGTTCTGAATCATACAAAATTCGGACGTTACACTATCGCAATCGGTTCCAATAAAGAAGCAGCAGCTCTTTCAGGAATCAACGTAAAATTCTACCATGTAATGGTTTATGTAGTATGTGGTCTGTTTGTAGGTCTTGCAGCTATCGCTTATGCAGCAGTTACACCTACTGTACAGCCTGGTACCGGTGCCGGACTTGAAATGGATGCGATCGGCGGTGTATTCGTCGGTGGTGTTGCAGCAACCGGTGGTTACGGTTCCGTAATCGGTACATTTGTTGGTATCTTTGTCATCATGCTTCTGAAAACAGGTCTTCCATATGTCGGCCTGCAGGCAAACTGGCAGCAGATCATCACAGGTCTTGTACTTATCATCGCAGTCCTGATCGATATCGTCAAAGAAAAGAAAAAAGCTGCTATGTAAGCAGTATAAAATCAAAGCGGATTACTGATATCCGCTTTGACAACCAAAATTTCATAAGGATGTGGGGCGTCAGAAATTTCCTACTGACGTATCATCATAATAAAAAACTATATAATTTATAAGGAGGAAGTAAATTATGAATTTCAAAAAAGTAGTAGCATTAAGCATCTGTGCAGCAATGGTAGCAGGTATGTCTGCATCAACAGTTATGGCCGCTGATCTTCCGGATCAGTTCAAAGATCTCAAAGCAAACGAAGCTTATGAGTTCCCGATGATGGTTAAATCTTTCCAGTCCACATACTGGGATGCAGCTCAGGAAGGTATGAAGAAGGCTGCTGAAGAACTTGGTGTTACTTATACAGCACAGGGACCGAACAGTGAGTCCGATATCGCTGACCAGGTTAACATGGTTAACACAGCAATCGCTTCCAACCCGGCTGGATTAGGTCTGGCAGCTTGTGATACATCTTCTGTACTTGACGCTCTTAAGGATTGCGCTGACAAAGGAATCCCGGTTGTAACATTTGATACAGGTATCGCAGATGCTCCGGAAGGATCTATCGCTTGCGAAGTTTGTACAGACAACGCACAGGCTGGTTCCGTAGCAGCAGAAAATATGTATAATGCAATCAAAGATGTTGTAGCTAACGCTGATGGACAGGTTGTTATCGGTGAAGTTAACCAGGATGCTACAGCTCAGAACATTCAGCAGCGTGGTGGCGGATTCATCGACAAAATGATCGAACTGCTTCAGGCTGATGGCAAAACAGTAGCAGTTGCAGGTAACGAATTCTATGTAAACGCAGCTAAAGGTGCTGATGCAACAGAAGCTGACGCAGATGTTGTTATCCAGGTAGCTGTTCCGGCACAGACAACTGTAGAGCTTTGCTCCAATGAAGCTCAGGCTATCCTTTCCAAAGAAAACTGCATCGCTATCTTCGGTTCCAACCAGACAGCAGCAGAAGGTGTTCTTGCAGCTAACGCAAACCTGAACGTTCTTGGTTCTGATGCAGCTAACGGCGACGTTATCGGTGTTGGTTTCGATGCTGGTTCTATCATCAAAGCAGCAGTTCAGGATGGAACATTCCTTGGTGCAGTTACACAGTCTCCTCTGATGATGGGCTACTATGCAATCTACGCTCTGACAGCAGCAGCTAACGGACAGGAACTTGAAGATGTTCCTACAGATGGTTACTGGTATGATTCCACAAACATGGACGACGAGACAATCGCTCCAAACCTGTACGACTAATCAGAACACAGCTTTTGAAGCGGTGTTCTGAAGACATAAAAAGAAACCCCGGATTTTCCGGAGCCAGACTGTAGACAAAGCCCTGCTTTTGCAGGGTTTTGCTATTGTTGGAACCGCTTTTCTGATATAATAAATATCAGAAGGGCGGTGTTTTTTATGATGACGAAAAATGCAGATAAAAAAGAGGATCTTCGGTACAGCGAAAGAACAGCATGGATTTCGATATACGCAGTATGTAGGAAAGGCGCGGATGGAAATGAAAGCCGGGCTTACCTTCGCATGCATGAATCTGAAAAAACTGGCAAAGATTCTGGAAAAACGAGGCTGGAATACAGCTAGATTTTTGTTGATTTTGAAAAAATAAAAAGAAAAGAAGTTTTAAAAGAAAAATGGTGCTGGGCATAACACCCAACACCAAGTTTGTCTACAGTCTGAAACCCCGGATTTTCCGGGGCTTCTTTTTATGTCTTTTTTCTATAAATCTGCCGGATTCTTACCAGAGAAATATCTTCCGATGAAAGATTTAGTATAATTCTCTGTATTCAGAAGGCGTCATATGCTCCAGCTTCTCGAAGTTTCTCGTGTAGGTAAGTGCATTTTTAAATCCGACAGAGGTTGCGATTGCAGAAATGGAGAGTTTGGAATAACTCAGAAGTTCTTTGGACTTATTAACACGGAATTCCGTGACATACTGGTGGATTGAGATTCCCATATGCTCTTTAAACAGCTTGCAGAAGTAATATTTTGAGAAACTGACACTGTTGCAGACGGCGTCGATGCTCAGATCGCTCTGATAATGCGTCTGGATATATTTGAGTGCTGTGTTTACGGCACTGTCCTGCACAGGAGTCTGCTTTTTGGCGTTCAGAATATTCTGGGACAGAATGTAGAGCTCCAGGTAGATCTGATGCACTACAGAACTGGCATGCATTTGTGCTGACATAGGAGCTGATTTATAGTCAATCTCAAGAATCTCAAGAAAAAGATCCAGCATATGGTGAAGCTTGTTGAAATGAAACGTACAGTCATGCCGTCTGATATAATTGTAAAACTGCTGTGCGTGGGAACCGCCGATGATAAAATACAGATATTCGCGTCGTGTCTTTCCATAGGAGAGAGGAAGGGAAAAACTCAGGGGCGTGTTGCAGGCAGATACAATGATATCATGGGAATGAACGGGGTACTTTTCGTCGTTTTTTTTGAACTTCATGGTACACAGGGAATAGACGAATAAGTAGTCTGAATAATTATTGCAGGCCCCACGGATAAATTTACGGTCATTGCAGTATCCGGCTTCCTTTATATAGAAAGGAAGTGATGTGATCTGGATATCTGTTTTGGGTGTGACTGAAAAATAGTCATCAGGCATAATGTGTTTTGGCAGTCGCATAAAAACCTCCACAAGAAATGATAGCAAGCTGCTGTGGACAAAGTGAACGCAGCTTGTAATATTTTTATATTATAACAATAATACAGAAGAAAAAAAAGTGTACAAAGAACCAAAATAAAGAAAAAAATTCATGCAAAATCCGTTACTGGCAATATAGATAAACAAAAACTGACAGGTAGATGCAATTGATGTGAAGATTGTTAAAAGATAAGATGTTTTTTGTCGTAAAATATAAAAAAGTGCCAAAAACGCAATTTTTGATACCTATAAAGCAATTTTATATATTGAAAAACTCTATGATTTGTATAAAATCAGATACATAAAGAACGCAACGCAGTTCAATCACAACGAAGGAAAGGGAGGAGTAAGACACAAAATGAGTGAGTATATCTTGGAACTGAAAGATGTAGTAAAAACATTTGGTGGAGTTAAAGCTCTGAATGGAGTTCACTTTCAGTTAAAAAGAGGCGAGATTCATGCTCTGATGGGAGAAAACGGAGCTGGTAAATCAACTTTTATTAAGGTCATTACCGGTGTACATCAGCCGGACAGCGGAATCATGCTGCTGGATGGTGAGCAGGTAACATTAAGAAACACTACAGACTCAGCGAAGCTTGGAATTGCTGCTATTTATCAGCATGTAACAGCGTTCCCTGATCTGACTGTTACAGAGAATATTTTTATGGGGCGGGAAATTAAGAATAAATTTGGCTTCTATGACTGGAAGACAATGAGACAGCGTGCGAAAGAACTGATTCAGCCTTTAAGTGCAGAGATCGATGTAAACAAACCGATGGGCAACTTATCTGTTGCAGAGCAGCAGCTGGTTGAGATCGCAAAGGCACTTTCCTGTGACGCAAGAATCCTGATCATGGATGAGCCGACAGCTTCTCTTACAAGAAATGAATGTCTTCAGTTATATCGTATCGCAAAGGATCTGAGAGACAAAGGCGTTTCTATTATCTTTATCACTCACAGATTTGAAGATATGTATGAGCTGGCTACTCGTGTTACCGTATTTCGTGATTCTACATATGTTGGTTCCTGGGATGTTGACAAGATCACAAATGCAGATCTTGTAAAGGCAATGGTTGGTCGTGAACTGAATTCCATGTATCCTGAGAAAACAGCCAAGATCGGTGATGTGGTACTTGAGGTTGATAATATCAGCAAAGAAGGATATTTCAAGAATATTTCCTTCAATGTACGTAAAGGTGAGATCCTTGCACTGACAGGTCTGGTAGGAGCAGGACGTACTGAGGTATGTCAGACAATTTATGGTATCATGCATCCGGACAGCGGTGAGATCCGTCTGGAAGGAAAGAAAGTAGATATCAAGAGTCCGATCGATGCTCTTAATCTTGGAATCGGACTTCTTCCGGAGAACAGACAGACCCAGGGCCTTGTAAATGAACTTCCTATTTATCAGAACGTATCTTCCGCTTCCATGAAGCAGTTTGTAAAGGGCGGACAGATGGATGTAGATAAAGAAATGGAAAATGCGATTGCCCTGTGCAAGAAGATCCAATTGAAAGCAAACGATATTACAGCACCGCCGTCATCTCTGTCAGGTGGTAACCAGCAGAAAGTCGTTGTTGCCAAGATGCTGAGTTCCGATCAGAAGGTTCTGATCATGGACGAGCCTACAAAGGGTATCGACGTTGGTGCAAAATATTCTATTTATGAGATTATGAACAGTCTGGCATGCAAAGGATACGGAATCATTATGGTTTCTTCTGAAATGCCAGAGGTTCTTGGTGTTGCAGACAGAGTCGTTGTAATGAAGAGCGGCCGTGTGGCAGGTGAGTTTGGCGATATGGAAACTGTAACCCAGGAAATGCTGCTTGAAGCATCTCTGAAAGAAAGAGAGGGGCATAAATAATGAAAAATTTATTAAAATCCAGAAATACCGGATTGATCGCAGTTCTGATCATTTTGCTGGTGATCGCCCGTTTCCTTACACCGGGTATGTTTACTGCCACATCTCTGGTAAGTATGCTTCAGAACAATACAATCTATGCACTCCTTGCGATTGCTGAGATGATGGTTATTCTTACTGGTGGTATTGATATTTCCATCGCTTCCCAGCTTGCATTTGTTGGTATTTCCTGTACCACTCTTGCATGCAGCCATCCGGGAATCCCTGGAATCGTATGGGTATTATTTGCAATTGTTCTCGGCGCACTCTGTGGTGCACTGAATGGTTTCCTGGTTGGATACCTTCACATGGTTCCGATGATCTGTACTCTGGGTACAATGTACATCTTCCGTGGTCTTGCGTTTGTTGTTTCCGGCGGACAGTGGTGGTTCGCAGCACAGTACGAAGAACTGAACGGATACCGTACGTTTGCAATCGGACAGTTTTTAGGACTGCCGATCATCCTCTGGGTCACGATTATTCTGCTGGTTGTAGCAGGACTGTTCCTTGGATATACTTCTGCAGGAAGAAGAATCTATGCAATCGGTACATCTCGTGAATCTGCAGCAGTTGCAGGTATCAAAGAACCAAAGGTAACATTTTATTCTTTCGTGATCTGTGGTGCAGTGACAGGTCTGGCAGGTATGCTTTATACTGCAAACTATGCAATTGGTTATTATGGAATGGCAGACGGTTTTGAAATGACTGCGATCGCAATCTGCGTTCTCGGTGGAGTATCTATCACCGGTGGTAAAGGACGTATGGATGGTGTGGCAATCGGTGCACTTATCATGTCTGTGATCACATATTTCATTAGTATGATTCCTGGTATGAGTGTATGGCAGAAAGCACTCCAGGGCGGAATTATCATTGTTGCCGTTGCAATTAACTACTTTACCGAGCAGTCCGCTAAGAGACAGGCTCTCAAAGAAAGGAGTGCGTTGATCTAATGCCAGGAAGTAATTACGACAGAGACCTCAGTGTCAAGGAAGGGTTTGTATTAAAGAAATTCCTTGTCAAATGGGAAATGATTCTTGTATATATCATGGTTTTAATTAATGTACTGTTGGCGGTTATAAAACCGGATCTTTATTTTACCCACGGTACAGTTCAGTCAATGATCAATGCAGGTCTGGATGTTTCTCCGCTTGTACTTGGTATGGTATTCATCCTTCTGCTGGGTGACATTGACGTGTCAGTAGCAGCACAGATGATCCTGGGTGGAATGGTAACAGGACTTCTGATGGACAAAGGACTTCCGTCACTCATCTGTGTTATCGTCGGAATCATTGTTTGTATGTTCTGTGGAGCATTCAATGGATTCTGTGTTGCTTTCCTTGAAATGCCGGCCGTTATCACTACAATTTCTACTTCTATGTTATTCAGAGGTATCGTGGAAATCGTTCTGGGTGAGAATTCTCTGAAGAATTTCCCGAAGTGGTACAGCAAGATCGGATGGATGAACATTGGTGGAATCATTCCGCTGAGTATGGTGCTTTTCCTTATCATGGGTGCTATCTTCATCTTTGTTCTTCACAAGTCACCATTTGGACGTAAAGTTTACATTGTTGGTAACAACCCGACATGTGCAAATTATTCAGGTATCAGTGTTAAGAAAGTCAAAATGCAGGTATTTATCCTCATGGGATTCATGGCAGGTATCGGTTCTATCTTCTTTATCGGACGTATGGGTGGAGGTCTTTCCTCTTCCATGGGTACAGGATATGAAATGACAGCGATCGCCTGTGCGGTATTAGGTGGTGTTTCTACCAATGGTGGTAAAGGTAAAATGTGGGGACCTATCATTGCAACCTTTATCATGGCTTTCCTTACATATGCACTGGGACTTATGGGTATCGACCCGAACACAAAGAAAATCGTTATCGGTGTTATCCTTATCGTAACGATCCTGATCTCCACGATCAACAAACAGATGCTCAAAGATATCAAACTGAGACTGTTCTATCATAACAATAAGAACATTGAAGCAATCAATGACAGAACAGCAGCTGCTGTTAAAGATATGAAGAAACAGATCAAAGAACTTGAAAAAGGCAATGCATCTGACAAGGCAGCTCAGATCGAGAAACTCAATAAGAAGATCGAAGCAGCTCAGAAAGAATGTAAAGAGAAATCTGCTCAGTGGTGGGCAGAACAGCAGGAAAACGCAAAGAAAGCAAAAGAGCGTTTCAAATAATCTTACCTGTCTGAACTACGAAATATAAACACAAAGATGTTTATATATATAAAAAAGGAGGAAGTGTTTCATGAAGAAAAATCTCAAAAAGGCAATGGCTATGGGCCTTGCAACAACAATGGCGTTGGCAGCTCCGGCAGCAGTTTCAGCAGCAGGTGACACATCAGATGTATCTGGTTCCCACGTATTTATGTTCAAATCCGTAGGTAACGCATTTGGTGTTATCATGTATGAAGGTTTCTCATCTTATATGGAGCAGGTTGGGGAAAACTGCACAGAGAAATCACCGGCTGAGACAACTGTAGCAGCTCAGGTACAGCTCATTGACGAAGCAATTACTCAGGGATGCAAATCCATCTCCATTTCTACAAATGGTGACACAGGATTTGATGAAGTATTTGGAAAAGCTCAGGAAAAGGGTGTTCCGATCGTATCCGTTGACTCTTCTGCATCTGCTGATTACCGTGTAACTCACAACAATCAGGCATCCACAGAAGATATCGGAGCTATGCAGGTTCGTGCAGCAGTTCTTCAGGTTCTTGGCGTAGCTTATGATCCGGAAGACGCAACAATGGAAAAAACTGTAGAGACAGCTCTGGCTGATTACGACGGAGACGAGATCAGACTTGGTGTTCTTTCCGCTGGTATTGATACACCTGTACAGAATGGATGGATCGCAGTTATGGAGAAGGAACTTCAGAAAGACATCTACAAAGGCAAGGTAAGCCCGGAACTCAACAAGAAATATGGTGATGACGAAGCAACAAAATCTACTACACAGGCTCAGGCATTCCTGGCTGAAAACAATGTAGATGCAATCATCTCCCCAACAACAGTTGGTATCGCAGCAGCAGGTGAAGTTCTTACACAGGCTAAATCTGATATCAAACTGACAGGTCTTGGACTTCCTTCAGAAATGAAGAACTACATGCCGGCTACAGCAGATGATGATGAGTTCTCATTTGTTTGCCCATACATGATGCTGTGGGATGTATCTCATCTTGGAGCTTCTACAGCAGCTATCCAGATGGCAGTTCAGAATGATGGATTCGACGGATCCGAAGGATCAACTGTTGATATGGAAGCTTGGGGCGAATATGATGCTGAGACATTCACCGCTGAAGACAATGGCGATGGTGGCACAGGCGTTCTTACAGGTCAGCCTTATGTATTCTACAAAGACAACATGGCAGAGTGGGTTGACAAACTTTAATCTGTATTGCAGTTCTGTTTAATGGAAATAAATTAGAAGTGTGATAACAAAGGCGTTCGCCCGCGGGCGGACGCCTTTTCTTTCATACATATCAGGGACGACAGTGGCATATTTTCTGATAATGTATTATAATTGGGGAAGAGTTTGATCAACAGGAGGGAATATCTTGATTGAAGTTAGAAATCTTACAAAGAAATACGGAGATCATTTTGCCATACAGGACATCAGTTTTTCACTTGAAAAAGGAAAGATTTATGGATTGTTAGGACCAAATGGTGCCGGAAAATCAACTACAATGAATATAATGACCGGCTACATTGCCGCGACATCAGGGGAAGTCATTATTGAAGGACATGATATTTTTAAAGAGGCAGAAGAGGCCAAGAAGCATATTGGATATCTTCCTGAAATTCCCCCGTTGTATATGGACATGACAGTCTGGGAGTATCTGTTCACAGTGGCAGATCTCAAGGGCGTGCCGAAATCAGAACGAAAGTCCATGATAGGAGATGTCATGGAAAAAGTGATGATCACCAATATGAAGGACCGACTGATCAAAAATCTTTCCAAAGGATATAAACAGAGAGTCGGAATTGCACAGACACTGATCGGAAATCCGGATATCATTATTCTTGATGAGCCTACCGTCGGACTGGATCCGAAGCAGATCATAGAGATCCGCACATTGATAAAGCGGCTGGGAGAAGATCACACCGTTCTGATAAGCTCGCATATTCTTTCTGAGATCGGGGCAGTGTGTGACCATGTAGTCATTATCAACAAGGGACATCTGGTAGTGAGTGACAGTACAGAAAATCTGGAAAAACTGTTTAAGGGACAGGATATCCTGTGTCTGAGTGCACAGGGAGAACTGGAGAAGATCCAGAATATCCTGCGTGAATTCCCGGCACTCAGTATCGCTGATATGAAAGAAGCAGAAGAAGCTGAGACATACAGGTTCCAGCTGAAAGTACAGGATCAGGCGGATTACAGAAAACAGTTATTCTTCCGTTTTGCAGAGGCAGGAATCCCGCTTCTTGAGATCAGCAGGGCAGGAATGTCGCTGGAAGACATCTTTCTTGAAATTACTGAGGAGGGAAGAGCATGATCGCTGTATGTAGAAAAGAATTAAGAAGTTATCGGATCTCAATGATCGGATATGTGTTTATTGCATTTATGCTGGCAGTCGTAAGCCTATATTTTGCCTATCAGAATCTGAATCTTGCTTCGCCGAGATTTGAACTGGTACTCCAGAATGTTCAGTTTATTTTTCTGGTATTTGTCCCAATCCTGACGATGCGTGTTCTGGCAGAGGAGAAAAAACAGAAAACAGATCAGTTATTACTTACATTGCCAATGACAGTAAAAGACATTGTGATCGGTAAATATCTGGCAGTTGTAGTTCTGTTCACCATTCCGATGCTGATCATCTGCATTTATCCGCTGATTCTTACTATGTTTGGAACAGTAAACCTTCCGGCAGCATATTTTTCAATCCTTGGATTCTATCTCCTCGGCTGTGCCAATATTGCAATCGGAGTATTTTTCTCATCGGTCACAGAAAATCCGGTGATCTCAGCGGTTATGACATTCGGAACTCTGCTGGTCTGCTATCTGATGAACACGATCGGAAAAATGGTTCCTAATACTGCAATCGCATCTGTGAGTGCATTTACTGTAGTGATTGTTCTTGTGATGGCCCTGGTCTATAATATGATCGGAAATCTCAAGGTTGTGATCGGAGCAGGCGTGCTTCTTGAGGTGGCACTCCAGGTGGTTTATTTTGCAAAAGCATCTCTTCTGGAAGGAAGCTTCCGCAAGGTTCTGTCTGTATTTTATATGAATGGAAGGCTGACAAATTTCTTTGACGGTATTCTGGATATATCCGCGATCGTGTACTATGTATCTGTTATTGTTTTCTTTTTGTTCCTGACAGTTCAGACGATTGCAAAAAGACGCTGGAACTAGGAGGTAGGGACATGAAGAATAAAGACAACAAACAGAGCAGCAAAATTTTGATAAACGGTTCTTACAGTATTTTGCTTACCGTACTGCTTCTGGCAGGACTGATCATAGTGAATCTGATCGTGAATCATCTTCCGGTCAAAGTAACCCAGTTTGATTTCAGCAACGCAAAACTGTATACACTGACCGATACTACGACAGGAATACTCAAAAATCTGGATCAGGATGTGGAACTTTATTATATCTGTGAAGGCGGAAAAGAAGACGACACGATCCAGAAGCTTCTGGACCGTTATGAGTCTGCATCCTCCCACATTAAGGTAGAGCAGATCGATCCGGCACTGTATCCGGGATTTACTTCCAAATATACCCAGGAAGATGTTGCGAATAACAGTGTGATCGCGGTCAGCGGTGATGTGAGCAAGGTAGTGAATGCGGATTCCATGTATGTGGAGAGCATGAACTATAATACTTACAGTTATGTAAAGACCGGATTTGACGGCGAGGGAATGATAACAAGTGCTGTAGATTATGTGACAGCCAAAGACATCCCGAATCTGTATATCTTAAGCGGAAACGGTGAGACAGCACTTGGAAGTGCATTTGGAGATGTGATCTCCAAGGATAATGTAAATCCACTGACGCTGAATTTGATGACCACAGATAAGGTTCCGGATGATGCAGATGCAATTCTTATCAATACGCCGACGGTAGATTATTCTGAGGAAGAAGCACAGAAGATCATTGATTATCTGGAAGACGGAGGCAAAGCAATTATCTTCTCAAATTATACCGTAGAGGATATGCCGAATTTTGACTCCATCCTCGCAAATTATGGAGTTGAAAGAGAAAAAGGAATCATCCTGGAAGGCGACTCTGATAAATATATGTCTTATCAGTATTGTCTGGTTCCGGATATCAGTTATTCGGCAATTACCGAAAATGTATATGGCAATGGTTCTGTTCTGGCACCGATGAGCCAGGGAATCCTTACTTCGGATTCACACAGAGATTCCATCACCTATCAGCCGCTTCTGACGACTTCTGATACATCCTACAGCAAAGAAGATGTGGAAAACATGACAACCTCTGAGAAGGAAAAGGGAGATAAGAGCGGTCCGTTTACGATCGGTATGCTGATCCAGGAAGATACGAACAACGATGATGAGGCTGATACGGAGATCGTCTATTACAGTACAGGATATTTGCTGGAATCCAATTATAATCAGGCTGTATCCGGAAGCAATGCACAGCTTCTAGGCGGAACTGTAAATTACCTCTGCAATGGAGAAAAAACTTCAGCAGCAGTACAGACCAAGAGCCTTCAGGTCAAATATCTGACACTGACAGACCGGGCAGCAAATATATGGACAGCGATCTGTGTATTTACACTTCCACTTCTGTTTATTATTGCAGGACTGGCAGTCTGGGCATCAAGGAGAAAACGCTGATGGATGGAAAAAAAATAAAAAAACTGGTCATTGCACTGATCCTGGTCATCCTTGCAGGACTGGCCTATCTGTTTCTTCTGCGTTACTCAGATAAACAAAAAGAGGCAGAGAGCCAGAAAGAGCAGGAAGAGGCTGCGGCATCTGTTGTGTTTGAGACAGACACGGATGAAGTGAGCAGTATTTCTTTCAGCGGTGACGACGGGATACTGACCTTTGAAAAAAAGAATGACACCTGGATCTGTCCGGATGACTCTGTATTTCAGATGAATGAAAATAAGATCCAGAAGCTGCTTGCAGATATTTCTTCTGTGAGCTGTACCAGAGAGCTGGACGCAAGGGGGGATCTGGCGCAGTTCGGACTGGAAGAACCGGCAAATACGATTCAGATATCACTTTCTGACGGAACAGAGAAGGATTTGTATATCGGAGATAAGAATACGTCCACGCATGAACTGTACTTCCAGACAGAAGAAAAATTAGATAAGGTTTATATGACAAAAACTGCCTTTGACTCGGATTTCGCAGGTAAGCTGCAGGATTTTGCAGCCTATACGGACTTCCCGAAGGTAAAACCGGAAACGATGACAGAGTTTGATGTGGACAAGGAAGAAGATTCTTATGTCCTTATCATGACAGGGGATGACCAGTGTACGGTGGAGGATGAAGAGGGAGAAAGCCAGCTTGCAAACCTGAATCTGGTCGGCATGGTCCAGGATAATGTGTCCAATATTATCTGGTATCAGGATCTTGAATACAATTGTTCCGATTATGTAAAATATGGATTGGATGATCCGCAGATGGTACTCACCGTAAAATACAAAGACGGAGAAGAAGCAAAAGAGTTTGAACTCTCCGTAGGCAATGAGGATGAAAACGGCAACTATTATGCAAGGCTGAATGAACTTCCGGAGATTCATACGATTCGTGGAGAGTATCTGACAGACCTTCTGAAATCCAGTGCGGCTTCTTACTGGAGTCTGACATACAGCTTTGTTTCGATTGGGGATCTTGATAAACTTGAAGTTACAAGAGATGGTGCAACGCATGTGCTCAGAAAAGAAACACAGACGACAAAGGGTGGTCTGGAGTCAGTAAAATGGCTTGTAGATGAGCAGGAAGTGGATGAAAAATTATTTACAGATTTCTACTATGCATGTGTCAGTGTGACCGCCCAGGAACGTCTGGAGAGTGTGCCGGAAGAAACCGGAGATGAGGCTTTGAAGCTTGTATATACACTGACGGATGGTTCAAAGAAAGAAATTACATATTATGAAGAAGACCAGAATTTCTACACGGTCATCTATGAGGATGGCACAAAAGCAGCACATACAAATAAACTGTATGTAAAGACAATGACAGAGAAGTTGGACAGACTTCTGGAAGAATTAAAATAAAAAATCATATATAAAAAGAGGAGGTATGGCATGAAATACTTAATGGGGATTGACAATGGGGGTACTTTTTCAAAGGCAGCGCTCTTTGATGAAGACGGAAAGCAGATTTCTGTGGCCAGTGTACCGACTGTGACGATCACTCCGAAGCCAGGTTATACAGAAAGGGATATGGATGAACTCTGGGAGGTAAATGCACAGGCTGTACGTAATGCGATCGAGAAGAGTAATATCGATCCAAAGGACATTGCAGGGGTTTCTTTCTCAGGACATGGAAAAGGTCTGTACATGGTAGGCTATGATGGAAAGCCTTCCTATAACGGAATCATTTCTACGGATACAAGAGCCTGGGCACAGGTCAAAAGATGGCATGAGGATGGCACTGACAAAAAGGTTTATGAGAAAACTCTGCAGGACATTTTGGCAGTACAGCCGGTAAGCATCCTGGCATGGTTCAAAGAAAATATGCCGGAAGTCATTGAGAGAACACAGTATATCTTTGCAGTAAAAGATTATATCCGTTACATGCTGACAGGAGAGGCATACAGTGAATACACAGACTGTTCCGGATCAAATCTTGTCAATATGATCACACACGAACATGACCGTGAACTGATGAAGCTTTTTGATCTGGAAGAATGCTACGACAAGCTTCCACCGCTTCGCAACGCTGCCGATATCTGTGGACATGTGACAAAAGAAGCGAGTGAGAAGACCGGTCTTCCGGAGGGAATCCCGGTAGCTGCAGGTATGTTTGATATCAACGCATGCGGAATTGCATCCGGACTTTCTGATGAAGAACAGATGTGTATGGTGGCCGGAACCTGGAGTATCAACGAGTATATTTCGAAAGAACCTGTGACAAACGGCACAGTTGCACTGAATTCTCTGTTCTGTATGCCGGGATATTATCTGATCGAGGAGAGCAGCCCGACATCTGCCGGAAATATGGAGTGGTTCATCCGCAATCTTATGAGTTATGAAAAAGCAGAAGCGAAAGAAAACGGAGGCTCCGTATACGATATCACCAATGAGTGGGTAGCTTCTATCGAGCCGCAGGACAACAATATCATCTTCCTTCCATTCCTGAACGGCTCCAACGAAGATCCACTGGCAAAGGGAACCTTTGTAGGCCTGACTGCTTACCATAATAAGAAACATATGCTTCGTGCAGTTTATGAGGGAATTGTTTTCTCCCATGTGACCCATGTCAACAAACTGCTGAGAAACCGTGAACGTCCGAAGAGTGTACGACTTTCCGGAGGCGCTGCAAATTCAGATGTATGGGTACAGATTTTTGCAGACGCGCTTCAGCTTCCGATCGATGTGATCGAGGATAAAGAACTCGGTGCACAGGGTGCAGCGATGGCAGCCGGCATTGCAGCGGGAATTTACAAAGATTATCAGGATGCAATGAGACGTACAGTGAAGATCACCAAGACAATACAGCCAAGACCGGAATATGCAGATATCTACAAAGAAAAATATGCGGCATACCGTGCGGTGATCGACGGACTGAATGGTGCGTGGAAGTATTTCAGAAACTAGGAAAAGGAGAAACCACAGAATGAGTAAGGCATATGAGCTTGGACTGTATGAAAAGGCAATGCCGGGTACGCTGACATGGAAAGAACGACTGGAGGCGGCAAAGGCAGCAGGCTATGATTATGTTGAAATCAGTATTGATGCAACAGAAGAAAAAATCGCCCGGCTGGATATGGACAGAGAATCACGCCTGGAACTTGTAAAAACCATGTATGAGACCGGAATTCCGATCCGGACAATGTGTGTCAGTGCACTTACCAAATATGCGATCGGAAGCAGTGATGAAGCATGCTGTGCAAGAGGAATGGCGATCCTGGAAAAATCACTTCAGCTGGCAGATGATCTTGGAATCCGTGTTGTGATGATTCCGGGATATGATGTTTATTATGAAGAATCAACACTGGATACAAAACACAGATTTCTTGAAAATCTGAGAAAGGCTGCAAGACTGGCAGAAAAGACCGGCGTGCTCATCGGACTTGAGACGATGGAAAATGAATTTATGAATACGGTTGAGAAAGCCATGAAATATGTAACACTGTGTGGCTCCAATTATCTTAAAGTCTATCCGGATATCGGAAATCTCACCAATGCAGCGGTTCTTTACAAGTCAGATGTACTTGAGGATATGGAACTGGGCAGAGGAAATCTGACTTCTCTTCATCTTAAGGAGACTGTCCCTGGAAAATTCAGAGAAATTCCGTATGGAACCGGACATGTGGATTTTGAGGCGGCAATAAAGAAGGCTTGGGATCTGGGAGTACGCAGATTTGTGACGGAATTCTGGTACACAGGAAATCCGGAATGGAAAAAAGATCTTAATGATGCAGTAAAAATGATGTGTCCGATACTGAATGCTCAGAAATAAAATTCAGGAGGAAAGAACAATGTTAGAAAAATTAAAAGAAGAAGTTTACAAGGCAAATATGGATTTGCCGAAATATGGTCTGGTGACATTTACATGGGGAAATGTCAGCGGTATTGACCGTGAGAAGGGACTTTTTGTAATCAAACCAAGCGGTGTCGATTATGATAAGCTCAAACCGGAAGATATGGTTGTTGTTGACCTTCAGGGAAACAAAGTAGAAGGTGAGTACAATCCGTCCTCTGATACAGCAACACATGTTGTACTGTACAATGCATTCCCGAATATTGGTGGAATCGTACATACACATTCTTCCTGGGCAACAAGCTGGGCACAGGCAGGAAGAGGTATTCCATGCTATGGAACTACTCATGCAGACTATATTTATGGAGAAGTACCTTGCGTACGTAATCTTACAAAAGAAGAAATCGATGAAGCATATGAGAAAAATACAGGAGTGCTGATCGCAGATTACTTCAAAGACAAAGATTATGAGGCTGTTCCGGCAGTACTCTGCAAAAACCACGGACCTTTTACCTGGGGCAAAGATGCTCATGAGGCAGTGCATAATGCAGTTGTACTTGAGGAAGTTGCAAAAATGGCATCCCGCTGTGAAATGATCAATCCGCAGGTAAAACCGGCACCACAGGAACTCCAGGATAAACATTATTACAGAAAGCACGGCGCAAACGCTTATTACGGACAGAGTGTAAAATAATTGCAAATAAAGACACTTTTTTAAACAAACAAGGTTCTTCACACTTGAAGAACCTTGTTGTATTATGTTATTATTAAGAAGAAAACGAGAAGGGATATACAGCAGTTTACACAAAGAAATTCGCTGTATAAGAGAAAAACATTTAGGAGGTTTTTACAATGACTAAGTATTACGCAGCAGTAGACATGGGAGCATCCAGTGGGCGTCTGATCCTTGGACACATGGAGAATGGCAGAATGGAGCTCGAGGAGATTCATCGTTTTGAGAATGGTATGGTCAAGAAGGATGGAGAACTCTGCTGGGAATTTGACCGTATTTTTAAAGAAATCGTTGCAGGTCTTAAGAAATGTAAAGAGATTGGCAAGATTCCGGTAAGCATGGGCGTTGATACCTGGGGTGTTGACTTCGTTCTTCTTGATAAAGATGACAAGGTACTTGGTAACACAGTCGGATACCGCGATCATCGTACAGAGGGAATGGATGAAGAAGTTTACAAGATCATTCCATTTGAAGAACTGTATGCAAGAACAGGTATTCAGAAAGCTATTTACAATACGATATACCAGCTGATGGCAGTTAAGACAAAACATCCGGAATATCTGGAGCAGGCAGAGACTCTTCTTCATGTACCGGATTACTTCCACTTCCTTCTGACAGGACAGAAGACCTGTGAGTATACAGAGGCTACAACAGGCCAGATGGTAAATGCACAGACAAAAGACTGGGATTATGAGATCATCGACAAACTGGGATATCCGAGAAGAATTTTCCAGAAACTGATCATGCCTGGCACAAGTGTAGGACATCTGACAGAAGAACTTCAGAAAGAAGTCGGCTTTGACGTAGAAGTTGTCGCACCGGCAACACATGATACAGGATCCGCAGTCCTTGCAGTACCGGCAAACGATGATGACTTTATCTATATCAGTTCCGGAACATGGTCCCTGATGGGAATCGAAAGAAAGACTCCGGACTGTTCACCAAAGAGCTGCGAACTGAACTTCACAAATGAAGGTGGTTATGAAGGACGCTTCCGTTATATCAAGAACATCATGGGACTGTGGATGATCCAGTCAGTTCGTCATGAAGTAAATGACAGATACAGTTTTGCAGAAATCTGTGCTATGGCAGAAGAAGCAAAGGATTTCCCATCCAGAGTAGATGCAAATGATGAGTGCTTCCTTTCTCCGGAAAACATGACAGAAGAAGTAAAGGACTACTGCCGCAGAACCGGACAGCAGGTTCCGGAGACAATGGGCGAGATTGCAACAGTTATCTACACCAGCCTTGCTGAGTGCTATGCAAAAGCAGCAAAAGAACTGGAAGAACTTACAGGAAGAACTTACAGCCGTATCCATGTAGTTGGTGGTGGTTCCAATGCGGGATATCTGAATGAACTTACAGCAAAGGCAACAGGTAAAGAAGTTCATGCAGGTCCTGGAGAAGCAACTGCGATCGGAAATATCACTGCACAGATGATCAAGGAAGGCGAATTTAAATCTGTTGAAGAAGCTCGTACAACAATCCACGAGTCCTTTGGAATTAAAATCTATAAATAAGCAAACCAATATTTTATTTAACAATCAATAGGAGGTTTTACTATGTTAGTAAACACAAAAGCAAAAGTCGGTGTATTCTCTATTGCTTTAGGCGCATACCTGCCTCAGTTCCCGTCACTGGTACCTGAGTTTGAAGCACAGTATGAAGCCTTCAAAAAAACAATTCCGGATACAGTAGAAATCATTGACGGAGGAATGGTTACAACAAAAGAGCAGTCAATGGAAGCCGGAGATAAATTCCGTGCAGCAGACGTTGACCTTGTATTCCTTCAGATGCTGACTTATGCGACATCTTACAATATGCTTCCTGCAATCCGCGACCTGGATGTACCGGTTGTTCTGGTAAACGTTCAGAAATTGAAAGCACTGGATTATGATCACACAGATATCGCTGCATGGCTTGGCGAAGGTTATGCTTGTGGTGCTGTTGGCGAAGCTGTTGCTGACCTCGAGAGAGCAGGCAAGAGACATGCTGTTATCACCGGTGTTGTAGAAGGCGGAGATCCGGCTGTTCAGGCAGAGATCGAAGACTGGTGTAAAGCAGCTCAGGTAAGAAGAAGATTTCGTGATACTAACATCGCTCAGATCGGAAGACCATATCCGGGTATGATGGATCTTTATATTGATGAGACAAACCTGTACAACAGAATGTTCCTGTATACCAAACAGTTTGACTGGGAAAAAATGTGGGCAATCGCTGATGATATTACAGATGAAGAAGCAATCCGTGCAAAAGCTCAGGATATTCTTGATACTTTCGATATCGAAGGCGGCGGCACAATCGAAAAAGTATGGGATATGGCAAAATACGTTGTTGCATTCGAGAAATGGGTAAAAGACGAGCACCTTAGCATGGTTGCTTCCCATTACGACGGATTTGCACAGGGTAAAGCAGGTGTCCTTGACAGTATGCTGATCCCGGCATTCTCCATGCTGATCAAACAGGGTACTGCATGCGCCGTTGAAGGTGATATGAAAGTTGCTATGGCAATGAGTATCCTTAAGACAATTTCCGGTACAGGCCAGCTTTCTGAAATGTACTCCATCGACTTCAATGATGACATTTGCATCATCGGACATTCTGGAAGTGGAGATGCTGATATTTCCGATAAAAAACCTACCATGAAAATCGTTCCGGTATTCCACGGCAAAACAGGCGGCGGATACCTGACACAGTTCTATCCATATACAGGTCCGGTTACCTATCTTGCAATCACACAGGATGGCGACGGACACTTCAAATTTGTTGTTGCAGAAGGTGTAAACGAAGAGGGACCGATCCTTTCCTTCGGTGATACCAACATGAGAACTCGTTTCACATGTGGTGCAAGAGAATTCGTAAATCGTTGGAGCGAAGCCGGCCCGACACATCATATGGCTGCTGCAACAGGAAGACATATCGACACAATTCTGAAGGTTGCCAAGATCTTCAACATACCTGTTGATATCGTTACAAGATAAGATTTGCCTACCATTGTATTACACATATTCATATTCAAAAAGGAGATCGCTTTTTAAGCGGTCTCCTTTTTTGCAGGTATTCGTATTTCGACTTCTGTACCATGACCGGGCTCGCTGGAATAAGTAAGTCCGTAGTCTGGTCCGTACAGAATCTGAAGACGACGGTGCGTATTGTAAATTGCAATGTTTGTTCCTCCGGAAGTACTGTTTCCATTTCCGGAGAGAATTGTCGGAAGAATTTCCGGAGAAATTCCCACGCCATCAATAGTTGCCGTCACTGTAGCCGACCCGGGAAGAGATATCAGAGATCTTGAACCGGGCATCTTTGAGAAGCTGCTTTGCTTTTTCCATGCGGTATTCCGTCAGATACTGGTTCAGAGTCTGACCAGTCTCACTCTTAAAAAAGGTACATACATAAGAAGTAGACAGGAAGACGTGTTCGCTGATATCTTTGACGGAAAGCGTCTCATGCATATAATTCTGACTGATATAATCTTTGATCAGAAAGATGGTTGGATTTTCCTGTGAGGAAGATTCTGCCTTGCGGAAAAACTCAGAAGTTTTATCCACGAGTGTCTGATGCAATTCAGGGAAAGTGAAACAGTCGTCAATTGTTTCAGCAATGCTTTCCACATTACCGGAACCTGCAATTTTTTGCTGATGACGTGCATCTTCCAGACAGAGAAAAAGTTTATAATACATATCTTTGACCGGATTCTGCAGAAAACGGTGATTTTTAAAAAAGTTCTGATACAGCGTATCCAGAAACTTTTTGGCGCCATCAGCATCCTGACGTGAAAGAATATCCGCAAAGGAACCGGCAGGAGTATCTGCAAACACATTGGTCTGTACATCCGGGATATTTTCCAGAGATTCCGATGTCAGGAGGGAATTTTCAGGGAAGAAATATCCGCTCTGCAAAAGGATAACTGCGGAAGTATAAGTCTGGTAGGCTTTTGGCAGTCCATACACGGTATCGCCGACAGCAATAGTATAGCGGCCGTATTTTTCAAAATGGCTGCACAGGTATTCTCCGGCTGCATGAATCTGGTGGGAAGACGGAGCTTCCTGCGAAAAAAGAAAATAGACCAGATACTGCATTTTCTTTTCGAGATAGATACATTTCGTACGGAATGGTGCAAGGAAGTCAAGAAAATCCTGACAGAAGTCAGCCATCGATGGTACATTGGATTCCAGAAAAAGATCAGTCTTTACAATGAATGCTGTGAAATAAGTACTGTTGTTCATTGTGATGCCAAGTTCAGAAGTCAGGCCTGCGATGGTCTGGCAGTTTCCAGTCCGTGTACACCATCATCGGCCTGAATCACCTCATCGATTCCGAGAGATGACCAGTCCAGAGAGGAGATCACGCCGGTACGGGTGAGTTCTTCATCATCTACGATCAGTAATTTCATGGTTTTCTCCTTGATAGTGAAAAAGCTGTTACTGTTGGATCTTTTTTAATATCTGCTCACAGATCTGTGCGGAACATGGTTCATGAATCTCATTAAAAAGCAGATTGACGCGGGCGCGTTCGGTTTTCCAGTGAGAATCCTCTGTGAGAAGGGCATCCAGAAAACTCTGGAAAGTATCTGGTTTTGGGCCGGGCGTGACTTCGTCATAATCGAAATTCATACCACGTCCGTTCAGATATTCTTTCCGGTCATATGGAAGAAAGATCATTGATTTGTCAGTCAGAAGATAATCAATATAAATGCTTGAATAATCCGTGATCAGGCAGTCAAAAATATTGAGGATTCCGGTGACATCCTCTGCCTGTTCGTTCCCGAGGAAACGGATTCTTTTTCCGAGATATGGCGTAGCAGATCCCTGTTCGGCAATGTGTGTACGGATAAAAAGAAGCATCTTATGTTCTTCGAGAAATGCCTCCATCCGGTTCAGGTTAAAATCATCGAACGGGAAAAGCCGTACCTGGCCATAGTCGCGGAAGGTCGGTGCATAAAGAACCGTTCGCTCAAATTCCGGGAGATCCGGATAAATCCCGGAGAGGATCAAGGCAGGATCATTTGGCTGAAACATGCCGTCGTTTCGTGGCTGTCCCCATACTTTGATAAGATCTTCGGAAATATCAAAACTTTTTGCCATAAGTGGTACAAGCGCATGGGAAGTTGTGAGAACATACGTATAGTTTTCGGAAAAAATCTTCCGGAAATAGATACGCGACATCTTTTTGAGGTTCGGATCGAGCAGTGCGATTTTTTTCAGCGGTACGCCGTGCCAGAGATTGACGATCAGTCTGTTTTTGCCGAGGCCGCTCGCATAGGCAGGGAGTCCGGCAGAAGTAAACCACACACCGGCATTCAGAACATATCGGATCCCGGATGCGCTTTCAGTCTCGATAAAGTACTGGCTACCGTATTCGGCGGAGAGCTCCGCGCGAAGCTTCGGATCATTGATGACAAATCGCGGTGTGATCTCAGGCAGATTATCTTTTACATATTCAAAAAGATAACGGGAGTTGTAGTTATAATGCCGGTTATCCGTTGAGGAAAAAATCCAGATATGCGGATCCGGTTTTTTGTCTGCCAAGTGCTTCCAAAATTCTGCAAGCACGAGGCTTTTAATTTTACTCATGTCAATGCGCCCTTTCTGAATGTGAAATGTGTATGCAGTCTTTGATCAGAGCTTCGGTCTGAGCGGCTGAAGCTACATTAATCTTGTCAAAATCAATCTGGATCGGATGCACTTTGCCCTCGGCAAAAAGCTGCATTCCATGAAGGATTCCCTCTTCGGAATTGTCGGTAAGCGTTCCGTGATATTCTGTCATAAAACCGTGGCAGCCGTTGACATCGCATGTCATAAGTGGAAGACCAAGGGTAGCGGCTTCCATAAGTACAATCGGGCGCCCTTCATAAAAAGAAGAAAGCAGAAACAGGTCGCAGTTTTTCAGAACCGGCATAGGATTCTGCATGGAGTAGATCAAAATAATATGATCAGATGCAGCGAGGCTTTTTGCATGTGCAACAGCATCCTCATAGAGCGTACCAACGCCGCCGATGATGATCAGCCAGGTATCCGGATGTGAAGCCTGGTAGGTGTTGAATGCATTCATCAGACGGACATGGCCTTTTTCCGGAGAATAGCGGCCGATGCTGATAAATTTTGTATCATTGCCTGACAGAACATTGGAAAGCTGATCGACAGAAACAGTGGATTTCGTTGTTTCCTGAAAAGCAAGCATTTCCTCGCTGCGCTTAATTACACTTTGATAGTCATGACAGTTGTTGACTACGGTAACTTTGGCCGGATCTGCGCCAATGCCATGGATCGTGGAATCGAGAATATCTTCGCTTACAGTAACGATATGGTCATATTTCTGATAAGCTTCTCGAAGAAGATAGATATTCTGGTTTCCTTTTGTGCGGATCTCATCGGCCATATCATTGTGAACCCAGATCGTCCGTCCACATGGTGATTCCTCAAAAAGTGAAGTGATGTAAGCTTCGTAACCATTGTAATGGATCACGGCAGAAAAATCAGTACTGCCGAAATGTTTTTTCCATTCGCGTTGGTAAGCAATATGGATCCGTCTGTTGATAGAATTAGTGTTTGCACCGCGCATTTTGCGCATCAGTGAAAAACCGGTAAGTACATCCATATTCATTTCGCTGGATAATGGATAGATACCAATATGATCCGGAATACGATCCATTCTTTCAGGATGATCTTTGACAGAAATCAGACGGAAAGACAAAAAGTAGTTATATTTTGCAAGATCCAGCTCGTGGAGCATCGCGTACAGTGCACTGGTGATACCGTTCTGATCGAGGTCACCACCGTAGAGCAGGATGTTTTTCTTACCATTTCCGGTATATTTTTTCTGGCGGCAGCAGTCTTCGTGAAGGAATACCTGTCGGCAGATTTTTTCGGCACCGTGCCCATCTTCATAAGAGGCATATTTCTCCATAAATGCTTCATCCGGGGTGCCGCCGTCAGCATGTGCATATGGAATGACTTCGGCAGCATCTTCTGTATAATGGAACGGATAAGTCTCAATGTCTTCATACATTCCGCGGGTGCTTTCGTATTCCGCACGGTCATAGGCAAAGAAGATGACTTTTTTGCCGGTGTTTGCATAATCATAAAAAACACTGGAATAATCCGTGATCAGTACATCACAGAGATTTAAGCCTTCATAGGTATCCCAGTCGGTCGGGAAAGCGCGGATATGACGGTAACCGTCAAAAGCTTCGGAACCATGAAGGAAAGGATGCAATTTAATAAGAAGAATCTCGTCATCCTTTAACTGGCTGTCCCAGAGAGCGAGATTGGCAGAAAGTGTTTCCATGTATTCCTGACGTTCTACCTGATTAAAAATACCGCGGTAGGTCGGAAAGTAGGTAAGCAGTGTCTTACCGGCGAAACCAGCGAGCTTTTTCATGGAAAGATCGGGTTTCTGACGGAAAATATCGTTGCGCGGATAGCCTTCACGAAGTACGGTACCTCTGTACAGACTGTCGAGCATGTAGGCTCCGGACATTTTTTCTTCCATGAAGCGGTTCGGAAAGACAATATAGTCGGAATCCAGAAGGTTACGGAGAACATTTCCCATCGTCACCATCTCCGGACGGTTGTCACGGCCCATTTTTTTAAGAGGGGTACCATGCCAGGTGTTCAGATAGATCTGGCCTTCTTTTTTGACAAATCTGCCGGGAAAAGAGGAATCGTTGACCAGATAACCGGCGCGGCTTAAGGCACGGTAATAGGAGACAGATCCTGTATGCACAAAAGAAACTCCCTGAATGGAGTTTTTACGCAGCTTTTCTTTGATTTCGGATTCGGCATTTTTACGTACCGAAAGTACGAGGTTGAAATTTTTGTATGGTTCTCTGGATAACTCCTCTAATAAGGAAAGGATATTACTCTCGAGAGCGCCGCCGCTTCTGGATTCAAGAAGAATCATGTGGGGATCAAGAGAATTATTTTCATAAAAGGAGTTATAAAAAGGATACCAGCTTCCGTTTTTTAATTTTTTTTTGACTTTATTAAGAAAGCTCATTTGTCCGGATTCCCTTCAAATTTAATATATTAAATATAACAAAAGCCAAAACTTATGTCAATCTTACACGAAGGCAGGCGGGGGTAACTGGAAAAAATTCACATAGAAACAGTGAAATTTTATACATATGCAGTAAAATTTTGCCTAAAACAGGAAAATATATTACCCTGATTCGAAATATTTTCCTGTTTAGGGTAAAGGATTTTACTGTTATAATAACATCAGATTTAAGAAAAGGGAGGAAAGAGCCGTGTCTGAATATGTTCTTGAACTTAAAGGCATAACAAAGATTTTCCCGGGCGTTAAGGCACTGAACAACGTACAGTTTCAGTTAAAGCCGGGTGAAGTTCACGCACTTATGGGCGAAAACGGCGCTGGTAAATCTACATTTATTAAAGTTATTACCGGTGTACATAAGGCAGAAGAAGGCGAAATGTTCTTAAATGGTCAGAAGGTTGACTTCAAAGGACCAAAAGATGCACAGGCAGCAGGTATCGCAGCCGTATATCAGCATCCGACATCCTATCCGCATCTGACTGTTGCAGAAAATATTTTCATGGGACATGAGATCATCAAAAACAGAATGATCCAGTGGAAAGCCATGAACACAGAAGCAAACAAACTTCTCAAACAGCTGGATGCAGATTTTGATGCAACAGCAGAGATGGGTACTTTAAGTGTTGCTCAGCAGCAGATGGTTGAGATTGCAAAGGCGATGTCCACTAACGCAAGAATCATCATTCTTGATGAGCCTACTGCAGCACTGACAAGATCCGAATCCGAGAAGCTTTATACACTGGTTGACAAATTAAAAGCTGACGGTGTTTCCATTATCTTCATTTCTCACCGTTTTGAAGATATGTATCGTCTGGCATCCAGAGTTACTGTATTCCGTGATTCCCAGTACATCGGAACATACGATGTTGACGGAATTACAAATGCAGACCTGATCAAAGCAATGGTTGGTCGTGAGATCAAAGATCTGTTCCCGAAACCGGAAGTAAAACTCGGAGACGAGATGCTGAAAGTTGAGAATCTTTCCAGAACAGGTTACTTCAAAGATGTATCTTTCAGCGTTCGCGCCGGCGAGATTCTTGGACTTACCGGTCTGGTAGGTGCAGGACGTACAGAAACAGTAGAAGCTGTCTGTGGTATCACTCAGCCGGATTCCGGTAAAGTATATCTGGAAGGTAAAGAAGTTCATATCAAAAAACCATCTGATGCAATGGAAAAAGGTATCATTCTCCTTCCGGAAGACCGTCAGAAAGAAGGTCTGATCATGAGCTGGGGACTTGGAAGAAACGTAACACTTCCTACCATCAGCAAATATGCGAAGAGCGGAATCAATGACGAAAAGACAGAGCGTGATCTTGCCAAGAAACTTCTCGAAGAAGTTGATACAAAGGCAGTTGATATCTTCCAGCCGGCAAGCTCTCTTTCCGGTGGTAACCAGCAGAAAGTTGTTGTTGCCAAGGCGTTAAGTCAGGAAATGAAAGTTGTTATCATGGATGAGCCTACCAAAGGTGTAGACGTAGGTGCAAAAGCTGAAATCTATGCAATCATGGGAGATCTTGCAAAGAAAGGATATGCAATCATCCTGATTTCTTACGAAATGCCTGAGATCCTCGGTATGGCAGACCGTATTGTCGTTATGTGTAATGGACGTAAGACCGGTGAACTGAACCGTGGCGAAGCAACACAGGAAAGAATCCTCGAACTTGCTATGGAAAAAGGACATACAGGGGGTGCTGAATAATGGAAAAGAAATCAGTTATGAAAAAGATCACAGGCTCCCGTGAAGCACTGCTTGCGATTGTCCTGATCGTTCTTTTTGTAATCATCACAGCAATCAACCCATCATTCCTGACTCCTAAGTCACTGATGGATATGCTGAAAAACAATGCAGTAACAATGGTAATGTCACTTGGTATGCTGTGTGTAATGCTTGTTGGCGGTATCGATATTTCTATTATGTCAACACTTGCACTTTCCGGTATGAGCATTGGTATGCTTCTGAAATATGAACATATCTCCAGCACATTCCTCGCATTCGTGATCGCAATTGCAATCGGTATCGTCTGCGGAGCAGTCGTTGGTCTGATCATCTCCAGAGCAGATGTACCACCGATCATTGCAACCATGGGCTTCATGTTGGTTGCCTCCGTGTAGGTCTTGGTCAGAGAAACGTCAATGCACAGGTTATCCTGCTGATCATCGGTGTTCTTCTGATCGCAGCAGTAGCTCTTCCGAACATTATCGGAAATGCAAAAAAAGCATTAAGCATGAAGAAAAACTAAATACAGTATTACAATAATCACGTAAGTAGCTGCTCTTTTGTAGCAGAAGAGCAGTTGCAAATAAAAAACTATATTTTTCCAAGGGAGGAAAACAAAATGAACAAAAAAGTAATTAGCGCACTTCTTTGTGGAGCAATGGTACTTGGCTGTGCAGCACCTGTAATGGCTGCTGACAAAGCCGGAGACGGACAGAAGATCGCACTGGTTGGTAAATCAGCTGGTAACGCATTCTTCGAAATCGCTGCAAAAGAATTCAAAGAAACAGCAGAAGCTGAAGGTGCAACTGTAGATGTTGTTTACCCGGAAGCTGCAACAGCAGATGCTCAGATCAAAGTTCTTGACAACCTGATCTCCCAGCAGCCAGATGCAATCTGCATCTCCGCAAACGACGTTAACGCTCTTCAGGCTAAACTGGAAGAAGCTATGGACGCTGGAATCAAAGTATCCTCTTTCGACTCCGCTCCGAATAAAGACAGCCGTCAGGTATTCGTAAACCAGGCTGGTACACAGGCAGTTGGACAGGCTCTTATGGATGCAGTTCTTGATATCTCCGGTGGAGAAGGACAGTTCGCTATCCTTTCTGCAACATCTCAGTCTGCAAACCAGAACGCTTGGATCGACGCTATGAAATCCATCATGAAAGGCGATGAGAAATATAGCAAACTGGAACTTGTAGAAGTAGCTTATGGTGATGACGAACCTCAGAAATCTACAGACCAGACAGCAGCTCTTCTTCAGAACTACCCAGATCTGAAAGTTATCTGTGCACCTACAACAGTTGGTATCGCTGCAGCAGCTAAATACCTTCAGGACAACGAATCTGCTTGCAAACTGACAGGTCTTGGACTTCCGTCTGAAATGCAGGAGTACACAGGTGATGACGATGCACATTCCTGCCCATACTTCTATCTGTGGGATATGGAAGGCCTTGGAAAACTTTCCGCATATGCAACAATGGCACTTGTAAAAGGTGACATCACTGGTGCAGTTGATGAAACATTCACAGCTGGCAACATGGGTGAATTCACAATCACAACAGATGATGACGAAGGAACAGAAATCGTTCTTGGTGAGCCACTGCAGTTCACACCAGAAAACGTTGCTGACTACGCTAAACTGTACTAATCAGCGCGTTTGGAGAAGCTAAAGTTTTTCTGAATATGATAAATCCTTAAAAACAGGGCGGAGCCGTAAGGCTCCGTCTTGTTTTGTTTCGCTTATATTGCTTTATCCCACCTGTGCGTGTTAAAATAAGACCAGCAGCAACGTAACGATATCGGGAGGAAACATGCAGCAGGCTCTTTTGGATCATTTAAGAATCATAACAGATGAAGAACAGCGGATACTGGATGGTGTGGCGAAGGTGGATAAGGACCTTTATACCTCAGGGAAAGATTTCACGGTGGACAGTGCGAAGATGCTGAACGAGGGTAAACTGATCGCCGTGCGTACGCACACTCGTTTTGTCCATTTTCCGGCACACAGGCATAATTTTATCGAGGTGCTTTATGTCTGTCAGGGACAGCTGACCAATATCATCGGCGGCAGGGAAGTCGTGATAAGGCAGGGGGAACTTCTTTTCCTGAATCAGTATACAAGACATGAGATCCTTCCGGCGGGAGAGGAAGACATTGCAATCAATTTTATGATCCTTCCGGAGTTTTTTGATGTGGCATATACGATGGCGGGAAATAACAATGTCCTTGCGGATTTTCTTGTGAATGTGCTGCGTCAGGATGAGGAGCGTGGTGAATATCTTCATTTCAAAGTGGCGGAGGTTCTGCAGATCCAGAATCTTCTCGAAAACATGATCTACTCACTGGTGACGGGCAAGGGCGATCAGAACCGCATCAATCAGACAACGATGGGACTTATTTTTCTGTATCTTCTGGAGTCTGTGCAGTATGCAGAGATGCGACTCCCGAATCAGTACGAGAATATGATCGCAATGACTACTCTGGATTATATTGAGCAGCAGTACAGGACAGCAACGCTTACAGAGCTTTGTGAGCAGCTGCATCTTCCGATGCACATGCTGAGCAAGATGATCAAGAAAAATACAGGCTTCAATTTTAAAGAACTTTTGCAGCGTAAGAGATTGAACAAGGCAGTTGAGCTGATGTGTGAGACGGATCTTCCGATCAGTGATATCATTGCGGCGGTCGGTTACGAAAATGGCAGCTATTTTCATCGTGTATTTAAAGAACGATATCATACGACACCACGTGCGTTCCGTGTGGCGAATGACAAAGAAGAACGCGTAAGGTTGTAAATAATAAGGGGACGTGCCATCGGCGCATCTTCGATATGCAAAAAAGGGACACACAGATCTGGGAAAGTTACTGTGTGTCCCTTTGGATTTTATTTTATCATTTGTAATGGACTGGAATGTCCGGAAATTATGTAGAACCCGAATGCAGAGAAACTGCCGTTCTGAATTGCTTCGATCACTTCTCTTTCGTGTCCTGTTCTTTTGTACATAATTTAAAATCTGCGTTCAGTATATCACATGGCAAGGTTTTTGACAAGCTCGATATCTGACGCTTTTACTTTGAGATTTGTTTCTATTACTTTTCCTTCAGCGGTTGTGATCTTGATTTCGATCAGTGTGTCTTCTTTGACAGCAGTACCTGCTGCCTGAAGAAACTTCGGGAATTTCGGATGATTCTGGGTGAATGTTGCCCAGGAATTTTTAAGCTGCATTAAATTTCCAAGATTCATGTAAGTACCTCCGTTAATTCTGATAATTGATTTGTTCGCCCTCGATGACCGGATAGCAGATCAGAGCATCACCATCCAGATTTTCTCTGTGCATATCGACTGCACTGATCTGATGGTTTTCATAGGTTGTATAATAATAAATCCCCTTTGTGACATTACAGCAGGAAGTATAAAGTGTAATCTCGTATTTTCCATCGGCTACTTCGCAACATCCGCGCTGCTGATCCACGGAACCGAGAATGTGAAAGAACTGGCTTACGCTTTCTTTTTCGGAATCGCCTGAAAAGGCGTTCATCTTTGTGAAAGCAACCCGGACAAAACGGGATGCGGAAGAAAGATCTCCCGGAAGACCGAGCGCCCCCATTCCGCGGCTGTATGCAGTGAGCGCTAGATCATCGGAAAAAGCATTCACAGGCTGTTTCGGAGACAAGTGCATAAAATTGTTCAGCTGGAACATCTGCTGTGGAAAAGGCGGGTTGTTGGTGAGTACACCGACCGGATTTTCATAAATATGGAGTCCGTCTGCCATGGATTCCACCGTGATAGAACCGGTCTGATCAGAAATGATCCAGTGAAGCTGCGCAAGCGGAAACTGCTCACTGAACGGAGTGTCAACCAGAGTCATGCGCTCAAGAAGTGTCTGTACTTCGGATAAAGTAGCACATTGACTCAAAATCCATGGGATAAATTCAAACTGAGCAACATTGTCCCTGTCAGATGTAACATCTGCATAAGCGGCATTTCCGACGAAGTTTAATCCTGCCATGCCGACACCTTTTTCGTTGATGGCATCATAATAGAGAGGATAATTTCCTGCTACGTGAGCCATACCGATGATTGCATAATGCGTATTCATCTCGCCGGCATGACGGAAGGAAAACGGATAATTCCGCGGGGTGATGGCAATCTGGTCACCATAGGAAAATTCATAGTCCAGAGTTCTTCCAAAATAAAAATCTTTTGTCTGGTAAGTTGCAGCAGTACACATAAAATATTTCCTCCTTAAAAGTCAAAATCGGCATAGTCCTCCGGCAGAAAACGGTGATAGATGATATGACAGCCTTCATCTTTAAAACAATAGTAATAAGGGTCTTCGCTATTGTCAGCAAAACGGATCAGGCGGTCAAATTCACCATTGTTCATTTCTTCGGTGATAATGCTCTCTGAATAAGTATGGAACAGATCCAGAATTTCATTCATAGTACAGCCATGTTTTCCGACTAATTCCACAAGCTGGTGGATAAATTCATTTGGTGAGGTGTTGTCATGCACATATACGGTGCCTTCCTGTGGAATATGGAAACAGAAACGGTCACCTTTATGACTGACTTCAATCTGTCCAAGTTTTGAAGTGATGCATTCCGGAAGTGTATCGAGACGCATCTGCATTTCATCAGCACTGTCGCTGGAATTAAAGAAATGATTCAGGGAAGAAAGCGGGTAATAAAGTCGGACATCTTCTTTAAAAAAGCCAAGCTTAGCCTGTTCTTCTTTGACGATATCAATCAGATTTCGTTCAAGTTTATCATAACCCATAACGGGACCTCCTTTATAAGATGAGTTGCTGCTTACAGCGTAAACAGCATGGAGTTAACATACTGCAACATATTGTAGCAGATTCGATGGGAAAAAACCAGAGTCGTTAAGATAAATAATCAGTCCGTTTGGAAAAATTTATGCCTGCCTGCACTTCCGGATCATTCTACAAAATATTACCCCCAAAGCTCGTTGACAGTGTGAGCATGGGTAGAGTATTATGAAAAAAATGATATGAAAGTTTTCTGCGTATATCTATTGTATTTTTATGCATATTCGTGTAAAATGAAAGCAATTTAGCTTTGTAAAGTATGAACGCGTGATACACCTGAAGAAATATAAGTGTCACGGGCGAATAGTGCGAGATGGAGGAAGAGAGAAAATGGCAGATCATGAAATGATGAATCTTGAAGAGATGGGCAGCCTGCGGGACAGCATGGAACTGCTTGGGGAAGAACTGATGAATGGTCACCGGATCAACCCGAATCTGTATGTAGAATATGATGTCAAAAGAGGTCTCCGTGACTCAGCCGGTAAAGGTGTCCTGACAGGACTTACCGAGATTTCGGATGTTACAGGATATGATCTGGTAAATGGGCGTAAGATTCCGGCACACGGCAGACTTTATTATCAGGGATATAATGTAAACGATATCGTGGATGGACTGAAAGACCGCAAATTCGGCTTCGAAGAGACAATATATCTTTTATTATTCGGAAGACTTCCTTCTGAAAAAGATATGCAGATATTCAAAAACGTTATGGAAAACTTTGAAACACTTTCAGGACGTTTTGTTCGAGATGTTGTTATGAAAGCATCCAACAGTGATATCATGAATGCAATGCAGAGATGTATTCTGACATTGTATACCTACGATTCAAAAGCAGAAGATATTTCCGCAGAGAATGTTCTTCGTCAGAGTATTGAGATGATTGCGAAGCTTCCGCTCATTGCGGTATATTCCTATCATTCCTACAGACATTTCCGTAAAGATGAGACGTTGTTTATCCGTAATCCTCAGAGGGGGCTTTCCCTCGCGGAAAACATCCTTCTGATGCTCCGTCCGGATGGCCAATACACTGAACTGGAAGCGAAGGTTCTGGATATTGCACTCATTCTTCATGCAGAGCATGGCGGTGGTAACAACTCTACATTTACTACGCATGTAGTTACTTCATCCGGCACCGATACTTATTCTTCTATTGCAGCATCCATCGGTTCCCTGAAGGGACCTCGTCATGGTGGTGCAAACCTGAAAGTGCAGAATATGTTCGAGGACATCAAGGCAAACGTAAAAGACTGGTCCGATGAGAAAGAAGTGGAAAATTATCTCCGTAGGATCCTTGATAAAGAGGCATTTGACCATACCGGTCTGATCTATGGTATGGGACATGCAGTTTATACACTTTCCGATCCTCGTGAAGTGATCCTCAAGAGATTTGCCAGAGAACTTGCTCAGGAAAAGGGCATGATGAAAGAATTTGCATTGTATGAACTGGTAGAACGTCTGGGTGGAAGACTTGTTATGGAGCAGCGCAGACTTTTCAAAAATGTCTGTGCAAACGTAGACTTTTACAGCGGTTTCGTATATACTATGCTTGGAATCCCGAAAGAGCTGTTTACTCCGATTTTCGCCATTGCGCGTATTCCTGGATGGAGTGCACATCGTCTTGAAGAAATCCTTAATGCAAGCAAGATCATCCGTCCTGCATACAAATACGTAGGACATCATGCAGGCTTTGTTCCGTATGAAGAAAGAACACCGGAAGAAGGCTGTGAGGAAGTTTTAAGAGATCTGGAAAAAGGAGTAGCAACAGAAGCAGCAGGAGAAACGGGAGAAAATACTGAGAAAGAGGCGCCTGAAGCTGCAAAAGAGCGCTCTGAGGAGAAGGAATAAATGAAACAGGTAATTTTAACAGGGGATCGTCCTACAGGAAGACTTCATGTAGGACATTACGTAGGATCACTGAAGGAACGTGTGAAACTTCAGAACTCCGGTGATTACGATGAAGTTTATATTATGATTGCAGATGCACAGGCATTGACAGACAATGCAGAGCATCCGGAAAAAGTACGTCAGAATATCATTCAGGTTGCACTGGATTATCTGGCATGCGGAATCGATCCGGCGAAATCTACGATTTTTATCCAGTCCATGGTACCGGAACTGACAGAGCTTACATTTTATTATATGAATCTTGTTACAGTGGCACGTGTACAGCGTAACCCTACCGTAAAATCCGAGATTCAGATGAGAAATTTTGAAGCCAGCATTCCTGTTGGATTTTTCTGTTACCCGATCAGCCAGGCAGCAGACATCACCGCTTTCCGTGCAACACATGTACCGGTTGGCGAGGATCAGATGCCGATGATCGAGCAGTGCAAAGAAATTGTACACAAATTCAATACTGTTTACGGTGAGACACTGACCGATCCAAAGATCGTGCTTCCGTCCAATAAAGCATGCTTCCGTCTGCCTGGTATCGACGGCAAAGCTAAAATGAGTAAATCTCTCGGCAACTGTATCTACCTTTCTGATGAAGAAGCCGATGTTAAGAAAAAGATTATGTCCATGTTTACCGATCCGAACCATCTTCGTGTGCAGGATCCGGGACGTGTGGAAGGCAACCCGGTATTTATTTATCTGGAAGCATTCTGCAGGGATGAATATTTCCCGGAATTCCTTCCGGAATATCAGAACCTTGAAGAACTCGAGGATCATTACCGCAGAGGCGGTCTTGGTGATGTGAAGGTTAAGAAATTCCTGAATAATGTTATGCAGGCAGAGCTTTCACCGATCCGTACAAGACGTAAAGAGTGGGAACAGCGTATCCCGGATGTACTCGATATCCTGAGAGAGGGAAGCAAGGTTGCACAAGCAAAAGCAGCTGAGACACTGAATGATGTTAAGGCATCTATGCGTATCAACTACTTTGACAGTGACCAGTCTGATATGTACCAGAAATAAAATTCCATATCACTACATGAATGAAATATAATAGATACAATATTAAGCAACTGTTTTGGACAAACATCTGAAACAGTTGCTTTTTTGGCTTTGTAGAAACATAAAAAGAAAAAAGTGTTGTTTTGTGTGGATTTTATTTTGAGGAAATGTTGTTTTATGCTGATTTAAAGGAAAATTACCTTGACTTTATATTAACAAAATAGTACAATTTAGTATAAGGCATTATAGCGAAAGTGAGGAGCTGTCAATGGCAAGTGAACATAGCGATAAGATCAGAATCGTACAGGAGACGGTAGCAGGTAAGGAAATTACCTTTGCGCATGTAATGGGCGGCCCGGCTCCGATCATATATCAGAAACTCGGACTGAATCCGCAGGTGGATTATGGTTCATCTGCAATCGGGATCATGAATATGACACCGTCAGAATCAGCGGTTATCGCGTCAGATATTGCAGTAAAGAGCGGTAACGTTTATCTTGGATTTGCAGACCGTTTTACAGGAACCATGATTATTACGGGAGAGATTTCCGATGTCATGTCTGCGATGACAGAAGTTGTGGAGTATTTCCGTGATACGCTGGGATATGTAGTCTGTGACATCACGAAGAGATAGGAAGTACAGCATGGAAGAACGTATAACGAGCGAGGAACTTCTCGAGAGACTGTTTCATGACGACTATGAAAATCTTAAAGGAAAGAAACTTCGACTGACACGGGTACGGGTTCCGGGTAAATCCCTTGACTTTGCACATGTATTCACTCCATCGGATGGTTCTGTTTATGAGAATCTTGCGCTTCATATCGGAGTACATGAAGGCGAAGACCACAGAGGAGAAACTATCGGGATCATGCGTGTGACACCGTGGGAGGCCATTGTGGTTGCGACGGATGTGGCGGTAAAGGCTGCACATGTTGAAGTTGGATTTATGGATCGTTTCAGCGGAGCACTGATCATAACAGGTGGGTTCTCTCAGGTAATGACAGCAGTCGAAGAAGTTGTGAGATTTTTCCGCGACGAACTACATTTTGATGTCTGTGAGATCCACAGAAGCTGAAACAGGACAGGATGACAGAATGAAAAAAATCTTTTTAATGGGACGAAGTGAGGCGGGCAAGACTTCTCTGACACAGGCACTGAAGGGAGAAGAGTTGCACTACCACAAGACTCAGTATACAAATACAAAAGAAGATACGATCGATTCTCCGGGTGAATACGCGGAGTCCAAGCATTTCAGTGTGGGACTTGCGTGCTTTTCTTTTGAGGCTGATGTCATTGCAATCGTGCAGGCGGCAAACGAGCCTTTTAACCTGTTCAGCGATGGCAGCAGAAACTTTCTTCTGAGACCGCTGATCGGAATCATCACAAAGGTGGATTCTCCTCACGCCAATCTTCCGATGGTACGACAGTGGATGGAGAACATGGGATGTGAGCGGATTTTTGAAGTCAACAACGTAACACGTGAGGGAATTGATGAGCTGATGGAATATCTGAAAGATGATCTTCCGAAGCTGACACTTGAACAGGCTAAGTTCAAGCAGAGCCTTGGGCTGAACGAATGGCAGCCATTGCCGGAAGGTGTGGAATATCCGGAAAATATTCGATAAGACATGACAGAGAGACATACAGAGATGTGTGTCTTTTTTTTATGTAATAGGAAATTACTCCGTAATGTTCCTGGTACACAAAAACGCTCCGCGAGGATACGTGAAAGAAATGAAAACTTTTCAGAAATAAAACATAAAATATGGTAATAAATATCAAAAATAAATAATAAAAAGATGCAAAACATAGAAAAAATATACGTATAGCATAAAAACATTGACCGTATTTATGAAAAATGATATGTTTTATATGAAAAATGAAACGAAAAATGAAAGAAAAAATGAAATCATAAAGGGGGAGATAAGATGGTGAGAGTCGGAATTATAGGCTGTGGAAAGATTGCACAGGTTCGTCATATTCCGGAATATCTGGATAATCCGAATGCAAAACTGACTGGCCTTTATGATCTGAATCTGCAGCGTGCAAAAGACCTTGCTGAAAAATATAATTGCAAGTCTTATGAAAGCATTGAGGAAATGCTGGCAGATCCAGAAATTGATGCAGTCAGTGTATGTGTGGCAAATCATGTACATGCCGAGATTACGATTGCTGCATTAAAAGCAGGAAAACATGTACTTTGTGAAAAACCGATGGCAACAAAATTAAAAGACTGTCAGATGATGGTGGATACAGCAGAGCAGATGGGTAAGAAACTCATGATCGGTCAGAATCAGAGATTTGCCAAAGCTCATGCAGAAGCAAGAAAACTCATCGAGCATGGGGATATCGGTAAAGTTCTTACTTTCAAAACAACATTCGGACATGGCGGCCCGGAAACCTGGAGCGTAGATGCCGGACCACAGAACTGGTTCTTCGATAAAAAGAGAGCTGCTATGGGAGCTATGGCAGATCTTGGTGTACATAAGACAGACCTTATCCAGTACCTGCTTGATGATACAGTAGAAGAAACAACTGCGAAAGTGACGACACTGGATAAGAAAGACAGTAATGGAAATCTGATCGGTGTAGATGATAATGCCATCTGCATTTACAGAATGAAGAGCGGAATCATCGGAACGATGACCGCCAGCTGGACTTATTATGGTGAGGAAGATAATTCCACGATAATCTATGGAACAGAGGGAATGCTCAAGATTTATCATAATCCGAAATATTGCATCGAACTGATCCGTAAAGACGGTGGAAAAGTTTTCTACGATATCGACCAGATTCAAACAAATGATAATCAGACAAAATCAGGAATCATTGATGCGTTTGTAGAATCTGTAGAAAATGATACAGAACCTGCTGTTTCAGGAAAGAGTGTACTCAGTGCCATGAAGGCTATTTTCGGAAGTCTGAAATCAAGCGAGCTTGGAAGAACTGTTCGCGTGGATGAGGAGGAATTAGAGTGAAGATAGGATTAGTCAGTGCAATACTGGAAGATTACGATTTCAAAAAAATGATTGATACGGTTTCTGAGATCGGTTATGAATGTGTGGAAGTTGCATGTTGGCCAAAAGCAAAGGCAGAGCGCAGATACGCAGGCGTCAGCCACATTGATGTAGCAAATCTGGGAGACAAAGAAGCGGAAGAAATCCTTTCTTATTGCAAAGAAAAGAATGTGGAGATTTCCGCGCTGGCATTTTATCCGAACACCATGGACGGAAATCTGAAAAAAAGAGCTGCCAACATCGAACACTTATATAAGGTGATCGATGCAAGCAAAAAACTCGGAATTAACCTTGTTACAACTTTTATCGGAAGAGACCAGACAAAAACAGTGGAAGAAAATCTGGAGCTGGTAAAAGAAATCTGGATTCCGATCGTACGTTATGCAGAAGAAAAGCAAGTACGTATTGCGATTGAAAACTGTCCGATGCTTTTTGACGGAGATCAGTGGCCGGGTGGACAGAACCTGATGACAACACCGGTGATCTGGAGAAAAGTTTTTGAGATTCTGGACAGTGATTACATCGGAATCAATTATGATCCGTCTCATTTTGTATGGCAGATGATTGATTATATCCAGCCGCTTTATGAGTTTAAGGACAAAATTTTCCACGTGCATTACAAAGATATCAAGCTTTTCAAAGACAAACTGAAAGAGTGCGGTACGATGGCATATCCGCTTCAGTATATGAAACCGAAACTTCCGGGACTGGGAGATGTAGACTGGGGCAAATACGTGTCCGCATTAACGGACATTGGATTTGAAGGATATACATGCATAGAAATCGAAGACAAATCTTTTGAAGGATCCGAAGAAAGAGTGCTGGACAGCCTGAAGCTTTCGCTCAGATACATGAGACAGTTTGTGATCTGAAAAATAATTGAAACATTAAATAATGAAATAATGCGGGGAAGCCGCTTATTAAAAACAAAAACATTCCAAAAGGAGGAAATGAATTATGAAGAAAACAGTAGTTTGCATGCTGATCGCTGCTATGACAATGGGTAGTATGGTTACTCCTGTATTTGCAGACGGAGATGGAGATGCTACACACATTTATGTGCTGACAGCTCCGGAAGATCATGGCTGGACCGGCTCCGTAGCAACATTTGCAAAAGAAAAAATTGAAGAAGTAAATGATGATGGCACATACAGTGCAGAACTGATCACATCTGCAGATGCAGCAGAGCAGATCGTTAACATCGAAGATATCATCGCAGCAGGTGAAGACAACATTGCAGTTGTAATTCAGCCAATCGATGACACTGTTCAGTCTGCAATCCAGCAGCTGGTTGATGCAGAAATCCCATACGTAGCATTTGACCGTATCATCGATGGTGTGGCTGACAGCGCAGTATCCAATGTAAAAGGTGACAATGAAGGTATCGGAGCAGCATGTGCAGCTTACTATACAGAGCAGGGTATGAAACCTGGTGATGCAGTTTATGTATACGAAGGAGATACTTCTTCTGTAACAACTCTCCGTGACGAAGGATTCACAAAGTACCTTACCGGAGAACTGGAATACGATGGAAAAACAATTGCAGACGATGCAAAATGGTCTGAAGACGATCTGAAATCTATCACATATTCAGGTGCTATGAACTGGAGCCGTTCTGATACAAAGACAGCCTATGAATCTCTGCTCGGAGATGCATCCAACGCAGATATCAAATGGTTCTATGCAGAAGACGATGAACTTGCAATGGGTATCCTTGAAGCTCTTCAGGGTGGTGGAATCGACGATGCAACAAAAGAAAAATTCCTCGGAAATGCACCTTATCTGACAGGCTGTGGCGGACTGGATGAGCTTTATGCAGTACTTCGTGGTGAATCCTTCACAGATATCGCAGATCAGTTTGGTGGTATTGTATCTGTAACTTACAGTCCTGCAATGATCCAGACAGCAATCCAGGATATGGTTGATTATCTGGATGGAAAAGATGTAGAACAGGATCACGTAATTGCCTGCGAAATCGTAAATAAGGACAACGTAAAAGATTATCCTTCTTTCTAAATCGAGCATTTTTTGTGATATAATTCTTTTTAATAAGACAGAAATGGCGAAGGGAACTGAAAAGTTCCCTTCTGTCAGATAATTAAGTGAATGTGTATCAGAGCAGTGTATCAAAAAGTCCGACAGATCGGGCGGGGAGGCGAGAATTATGAGTTTATTGCAGATGAGGAATATCTGTAAGTCTTTCAGTGGGATTCCTGTACTGAAAAACGTACAGCTTACAGTAGAACAAGGAGAAGTGCATGCACTTCTCGGTGAGAATGGTGCGGGAAAATCAACACTTATGAATGTTTTGACAGGTGTGTTTCCACGTGATAAAGGCGAAATCGAATTTGATGGAACCGAATTAAAAAATATTACGATCAGGCAGTCCGAAAATATGGGAATTGCTTTTGTACATCAGGAATTAAATTTGTTTAATGATCTGAAAGTTTATGAAAATATATTCCTTCAGAAAGAATACACAACAAAACTGGGCCGCCTGGATAAGAAAAAGATGATTCAGGAGGCAGAGAGACTGTTTCATGAACTGGGAGTGGATATTGATCCGACACAGCAGGTTTCCAAACTGAAAACGAGCCAGAAACAGTTGCTTGAAATATCAAAAGCGCTGTTTTTTAAAGCAAAACTTCTGATTCTGGATGAGCCGACAACATCCTTAAACAATGATGAGGTGGCACATCTGTTTGAAATCGTAAACAATTTAAAGAAAAAGGGAACTTCCTTTATCTTTATTTCACATAAAATGCCGGAGATTTTCCGTCTGTCAGACCGATATACCGTATTCCGAAACGGAGAATTTATAGGTTCTGGAAATATAAAAGATACTACACCGGAAGACGTTACACGTATGATGGTTGGGGAGAAATACTCGGATCAGGATGTATACGAAAAACGACCACTCGGCGATACGATCCTGGAACTGAAGAATTTCAGTGGAGAAGGTTTTCGCAATATAAATCTGACGGTAAAAAAAGGCAGCATCGTCGGACTGACCGGACTTCAGGGTGCCGGAAGCAGTGAACTGATGCAGTGTATGTTTGGTGTGACGAGAGCCTACAGCGGCGAAATGCGTGCAATGGGTAAAGTCATGCGGGATCATTCCATCCATACAGCAATGAAAGACCAGATTGCTATGCTGGCATCCAACAGAAAAGAAAATTCTGTAATTCCGGATATGAGTATTCTGGAGAACATGTATCTGTCAGAACATACGCTTTCTGCATGGAAACCGGCTATCTCCAAAAAGAAAGAGATTAAAAATTACAAAAAATATAAAGAAATGCTGAATATCAAGGCAAATTCCTGCGAAGACCTGATCACTTCCTTAAGTGGTGGAAATCAGCAGAAAGTTTTTCTTGCACGCTGGCTGAATACAGATGCGGAAATTCTTCTTCTGGATAATCCGACACAGGGAATAGATGTAGGCGCAAAAGCGGAAATCTACAAACTGATCCTGGAACTTGCAAAGCAGGGCAAAACGATTCTGATCAATACTTTGGAAATACCGGAGATTCAGAAGGTTGCCGATTACTGTGCGGTATTTTATAACGGAGAAATCATTAAGATTCTGGAACATCAGGAAATCGACGAGATGACAGTTATGATGTATTCAACAAATGCAGCACAGGCAGAGGAGGGAAAATAAAATGAGTAAAAAGAATACAACAGTTCCTGGACGTGTGGCAGGATTTTTGGGAGAAAACAGTTATATCATTGTTTTTGTAGCGATTTTTATTGTATATGCACTGACAACAAACGGACTGACCTGGAGCGGTATGATGAATGTATTTCGTCATTCCGCAGTAATCGGTATCATTGGTCTTGGTATGGGACTTATCTGTATCACAGGCGAAATCGACCTTTCTGTAGGATCTATGCTGGCTCTGGATGGTGGATTTTCCGTTATCATTTTTAACATGACCAACAGCATTGTGCTTACATTCTTCTTTGCAGTTCTGTTTGGCGCATTCTGTGGACTGATCAATGGTGTGATGGTCGGATGGATCCAGATGCCTGCATTTATCGTAACTCTGGCAACAATGCTGATCTATCGTTCTTTTGCGCAGTATTTCTGCCAGCATGTGGATAAAGCCCTGATCGGTGGCGGAAGTTCTGTGTATAAGATGGCAAACAGCCAGTCTTCTTATCAGACACTTTATAATTTTGGTAATGGAAAAGTATCTACGATCCCGATCGTTGGTCTGATCCTTATTATCATGACACTTGTTTTTGTATATATCACAACAAGCACGAAATACGGTAAAAAAGTTTATGCAGTAGGAAGCAATATGAAAGGTGCGCAGATGGCAGGAATCAATACAGCGGCTGTAAAAATTTCCGTATTTGTGATTGCAGGTGCGCTTGTTGGCATCGGTGCTTTCTTATGGATTGCCATGAATGCTTCTGCTGACCCGGCAACCACAGGAAACAGCTATGAAATGTATGCGATCGCAGCAGCAGTACTTGGCGGAATCAGCATGTCAGGTGGTAAAGGAAAATGCCTCGGAATCCTGTTTGGCGCAATGTCCTATACGATCATTGACAAGATCATTGTGTCCCTTAAAATGGATTCTCTTATCAATAATGCAATCAAGGGAATTATCCTTCTGATCGTCATCATGGTACAGATTGTGGGACCTCAGATCAAACAGAAATTTAAGAAAGCAGAATAAAATCTCTGTTAAACAGGCGAAAAATACTTTATACTTTATAATAAAATAATTTAGAAAACCTGAAAAAGAGAGAAAATATGAAGAAGATAACTGTTTCATTAATTGCGGAAAAAGCGCAGGTATCACCGGCAACGGTATCGAGAGTCCTGAATCACAGAGAACTGGTAAAAGAGCCGACGATACGACGGGTAGAGGAAGCAATGCGTTCTCTGGGCTGTCAGATAGAAAATACAGTCACAGTTTCGAAGGAGACACAGCCGTTGATTGTTCTGAACATTCCGGGAATCGAGAATGTATTTTATCAGGAGATCATCCGGGGTGCGAGAGTATCTGCAAAGGCACATGGATGCCATCTGCTGATCCATGAATCACATCTGAATAAAGGGAATCTGCTGGATTTCTGCAATCTTCTGCGGAGAGTGGATGCAGCAGGCGTGATTCTTCTGAATCGTGTTTCGGAAGAGGGCCTGAATCAGATACGAGTGATCGCTCCGCTGGTACAGTGCTGTGAATATAATGACCATGCGGATTACCCATATGTCAGTATTGATGACGCCAGAGCTGCAGAACTTGCAACGGAATATCTTTTGTCAAATGGAGGAAGTAAGATTGCCCTGATCAACGGACCGGGAAACTTCAAATATGCAAGAAGACGTCAGGAAGGATTTATGAATGCACTTCGTAACGCGGAGGTCATGATCCCGAAGCAGTGGATCGTGCAGCTGCCGGAAGTAAGTTACGAGATGGCTTATGCAGCGGTGTGCAGACTTCTGAATTCTGACAGCAGACCGAATGCATTTTTTACCATATCCGATGTTTTTGCAGCGGCAGTGATCCGTGCGGCGAAGCGTTTTCACCTGCATGTACCGCGGGATATTCTGGTGGTTGGATTTGATAATATTGAGTTATCCTCTATGACCTCACCTTCGATCACAACTGTGAATCAGCCGAAATTTCAGATGGGTTATACAGCATGTGAAATGCTTCTGGAACTGATCGAGGATCCACAGGAAGAGATGAAATCTCTTTTGCTTGATACAGAACTGGTGATCAGGGAATCAACATAATTCGGGATTTTGCCATATTCATAGCAAAACATCTCGTGGGATATTACCTTTGAACAGTAATAATTCGAAACTTTTTTTAGTGAATTTTTGTGGTAAATACTGGACTTGCACCGTCCTCTATGGTAAAATTTTTTTATCAAACTATTCAGGAGGATATGTGATGAAAAAGGCAAAGAAACTATTATGTGCACTCTTAATTGTCCTTACAGCGGTGACAATGTTATCTGGACCATTTCAGGTCCCGGTACAGGCTGCCAGAACCGTGACAGCTAACAAAAATCCAAATAAAGCTGTAAACATTAAGAAAAAAGGAACCTACAGAGTATTAAGTAAGACAAAGATGAATAAAGACGATTACATTCGTTTTACTGCACCGAAGAAAGGAAAATATACTCTGACATTCAGTGATTTCCGTAAGCTGAAAGGTTACACTCCGTCTGAAAGACATCTTGGATCTGTTTACATTTACAAGAATACCAAGTATGGAAGAAGCATGCAGAGAGTCAAAACAAACGGTGGAAAATCTTATGTTTTAAGCATTTGCTCAAAGGCATGGTATAATGACTACACAAAAGGCAAAAAGATTAAAGCAGTTTCTGATCTTCATACCCGTTACGCAAAAATCTCTCTGAAAAAAGGCGAGACAATTTATATTAAGACATTCTGGACAGGCGGCAAACACTCCTATTCATTAAAAATTAAATAACTGATTATATTATAAGAAAAACACCGGAGCAGGTCAGGAAACCTGTTCCGGTGTTTTCTTGAATATGTGTGCATACTTAAGATATCATATCTGATTTTCAGATGCAGTAGCACATATTATAGAAATATTGCACATTTTCTGTTTTATAAGAATTACATTCCGTCTTTCAGTACATCGTAATCTCGTAATATTTTTTCGATCACAGTTCCCCTGATGAAGTGGAGCAGAGGTTTTTTGATGAGATTCGCTCCCGGAAATTCGATTTCCAGAGGAGATTTGCCGTCCATCAGCTTCACACTGCTGCTTAGAAGTTCGCGGATATCGTAAACGCTTCCCCATACTTCCGGTATGCCACGGTCCACACCGAGAAGTCCATAAACGGCTTCCATAGCGGTTCTGACAGAGTATTCTGTGGTGAAGACTGTGTCACGTGGAGTATCTGCGAACTGACCGAGGAATGCGAAGTTTACGCAGCCATCCGGTATAACGTCCGGGCGGTCACCTTTTGCTCTTGGCATGAAGAATGCAGTGATATAAGGCATCATGGTAGGAACGCATACAGCACTGTTTTCTGCAAGCTCCTCAATCTGCTCTTCCGGCACACCGAGGTGGTAAAGCCATTCTTCGGTGATCTCTTTACCGGTACAGTCTTTCATCGGTTTCTTAATATAATCACCAGGTACATCTGTAAACAGTCCGTAAACCCATACGCAGACTTTGTCTTTGTCCTGATCTTTGAACTGTCCCTGGCGGTTGATCGTCCAGCTTAAAAGCCATCTGGAATCCTGGCAGCTTACGATACCGCCTGTAACAACTTTGCCGGTGCGTGGATCGCGTTTGCAAATATCCGTGATATAAGGAATGATTTTGTCATCCAGTGTGGTGATAGTTGCAGACTCCCAGTTGGTTTTGCTGATATCGGAGCAGAATTTTTCCGGATGTCCGAAAGACGGATCCTGTGCTGCAATATTTTTCCAGAGGGACCAGCAGCCGCTTGTACGGACTTCTGCATCACCGTTTGGCGCATGGTTCTGATCACCGTAGATCGTACCTTCTGTACAGCTTCCGTTTGTCACAAATACGAGGTCGTTTTCAGTAAGGACGATGCCCTTTTCGACTCCGTTTACTTTGCATTCGATTGCAGTTGCAATCTTTTTGTCTTCTTTGAATTCGAAGATAACGTTGGTGACTTCGGTATTGAACTGGAAGTCCACACCTGCAGTTTCCAGATATTTCTGCATCGGAAGGATCAGGGATTCATACTGATTGTATTTGGTGAATTTCAGGGCACTGAAATCCGGAAGTCCTGCGATGTGATGGATGAAGCGCTGGAAGTACAGTTTCATTTCCAGAGCACTGTGCCAGTTTTCGAATGCAAACATAGTTCTCCAGTACAGCCAGAAAGTGGAATTGAATACTTCATCGTCGAAAACATCTTCAATGGTCTTATCGTAGAGGTCTTCATCTTTTGTCATGAAGAGTTTCATAATCTCCATACAGCCTTTCTGGCTTAAATTGAATTTACCGTCTGTGTGGGCATCTTTGCCGCGATTTATGGTTGCACGGCAGAGAGAATAATTCGGGTCATGTTTATTCAGCCAGTAATATTCATCCAGTACGGAAACATCCGGTGTTTCGATGGAAGGGATGCTGCGGAACAGATCCCAGAGGCATTCGAAATGGTTTTCCATCTCACGGCCGCCTCTCATGACGTAACCGCGTGTCGGATCAAAGATTCCGTCGCAGGCGCCGCCGGCAATATCCATAGCTTCCAGAATGTGGATGTGGGAACCGGGCATCTGAGCATCACGGACAAGGAAGCAGGCAGCAGCGAGAGAAGCAAGTCCGCTTCCTACGATGTATGCATGTTTGTTGTCAACACCTTCCGGTTTTTCCGGGCGGGCGAATGCTTCGTAGTTTCCGTTTGTATAATAGATACCTTTGCTGTTTTTTTCGTACTTGCCGCGTTCTGTGTTGCGGTAGTCGGAGTTTACAGAATTTTTTGATGAAGCTGATTTGCTTGGGGACTTTGAAGTGACTGGATGACATTTGGAATTTTTGGCGAGGACGGCGGCAGCACCTGCTCCGGCTGCAAGGGCAACACCAAGTTTTAGACTTTTTTTGGACATATAAAAAACCACCTTTCATTTATTTATGATGATCTGTTGTTCTGTTTCTGTCTCCTATAGTATTGCCATTTGCCGTTCAATTCAATTGACAAAAAATGCCGAATGAGCAAAATCTTATCATTTGGATACATTTGTAAAGTTTTTGATGGAATTTGTAATATTTCCCTGAATGGTGATGCACATATTGTCGCAGATGGAAGTGTAATCATCTTTCATGCCCTGGCGGATCCAGTCGAGCATGATCCCGACAAAACTGTATTTATAAAAATCAGCGATAAAATTTTTCTGTGCGTCGGAAAGCGCAGTTTCTTTTGACTGCTCCAGTACAACACCCATAATGAGATCATGTGTGAGATGGAAAAGATAGTTTTCAATCTGTTCACGGCTTACAGCATGATAGGCATTTATAATGAAGGGTTTGTTTTCGTAGACTGCTTCAAAAATCTGCAAAAGTCCTTCCTGCCATGTTTCGTATGTTTTTTTACCCTGCAGGGCTTTGGTGGATTCTTCCAGACATGCCCACTCTACGAGATCATAGATGTCCCTGAAATGATAATAAAAGGCCATGCGGCTGATTCCGCAGTCGGTGGTCAGGTCGTTGATCGTGATTTTGTTTAAAGGTTTCTGGAGCATAAGTTTTTTCAGGGACTCCATAAGAGCTTTTTTGGTAATACTGGACATGGCATATCCTCCGCTGTAAAATATTTTCTTCTATGATAATAGATATATTATAACTGTTTTTCGGGATAAAAAATACAACTGTTTTACGGTGTAAAAAAAATGTAAAAAATTCGGAAATAACTGTTGACATGCAAAGGGCATTATAGTAAAATAACCCAATGTGACATAGTGCGATAACACTTAAGCCAAAGCCCCGGCAAAGGTGTTTTTATCAGCGGTTTCGGACATTTCCGCAGTATATAGATTTGCACTGTTCACCAGGAAATTTTATACATGATATTGCGGGAGACCGTGATTAAACAAACTATCGTTGATAAATAACAGGAGGTAAAACCATGCAGACTTATATGGCTAATCCAGATAAAATCGAAAGAAAATGGTATGTAGTTGACGCTGAAGGCTGTACACTGGGCCGTCTGGCATCTGGTGTTGCTAGCGTTTTAAGAGGAAAGAATAAACCTCAGTTTACACCACACGTTGATACAGGTGATTATGTAATCATTGTTAACGCTGACAAAGTAAAAGTTACTGGTAAGAAAATGGATCAGAAGATTTACTATCATCACTCCGATTATGTTGGTGGAATGAAAGAGACCACATTAAAAGAAATGATGGCTAAGAAACCGGAAAAGGTTGTTGAGCTGGCAGTTAAAGGTATGCTTCCAAAAGGACCTCTGGGAAGAACCATGTACAAGAAACTTTTCGTTTATGCCGGACCGGAGCACAAACATGAAGCTCAGAAACCGGAAACCTTAACATTTTAATAGGAGGTAGGAGACATTGGCTAGCGCAAAATTCTACGGAACAGGAAGAAGAAAAAAATCAATCGCAAGAGTTTACCTTACACCTGGTACAGGCAAAATCACAATTAATAAAAGAGATATCGACGAATACTTCGGATTAGAGACTCTGAAAGTTATCGTTCGTCAGCCATTCGCTGCAACAGAGACAGAAGGCAAATTTGACGTTCTTGTTAATGTAACAGGCGGCGGATATACAGGACAGGCTGGTGCCATCAGACATGGTGTTGCAAGAGCCCTTCTTGAAGCAGACGCTGAATACAGACCAGTTCTTAAAGCTGCTGGATTCCTTACTCGTGACCCGCGTATGAAAGAACGTAAGAAATACGGTCTCAAAGCAGCTCGTAGAGCACCTCAGTTCTCTAAACGATAATCAGGAACGAAGAAGAGCAAAGCTTTTCAGGCTTGTTATCGAATACAGAAATCATCAGGCCCCGGAATCTTTGGTTCCGGGGTTTTTCTAAAAGACATTTCCATTATTTCCAATATTTCTATTCCCTAAGTCTATTCCCCAAGAAGCTTATTGCCGATTAGTAACGGTTAAATTTAAGAAATCCTGAAGCCAATTCATCAAAGCCGCAACGATTGAATAATCCGGACAGGAGAATTTGCAGAGTTGTTCCATGAAATACTGTAGGTGTAATGACCCGGAAAAAAGTAGATACAGGACAGACCAACAGAAATTCAGGTGAGAAATGACCTGCAAATAAGTAAGTTTGTTAAAAGTCCACGAAAATCATGGCTGCGAATGACTATAGTATGGGTAAGTACATGCAAAGTCAACAAAATCCTTGTAAACTAGATGGTTTGGGGAAGAGTAAGTATCGAGCAGGTCAAAAAATGAATATAAATCAGATGATCTATGGAAGAGTAAGTGCTGTGGAAGTCCATAAAAGTGCCGGAAATGGTTTGCTACGGGAAGAGTAAGTTGTCTGAAAGTCACCGAAAATGTTTATAATGGAAAATCAGATGATTTGCGTAGGAGTAAGCCTAAAACAAGTCAACACGATTCCTATAAAAATGACTGCAATTCAGGTGTATTTCAAATAAATTAATGAAATAATCAAGTGTTCATATATTTATATGTTTATTCTAATTTGAATCTCTAATGTTCTACAAAATCAAAATAAAGGAGAGACACCACATGTATGGATTAAAACAGAAATTATCAGAGGAAGAAAAGTATTTGAAAGATATTCTGAGCAGAATTGGGGATCCGAAGGCAGATGCGATGGAAGGGACTTTACGAATTTCAATGGACAAGAATAAAGTACGTTACTTTCATCATTTTCCAAATGAAAATAGTAAGAAAAAGGATATCTATATTTCAAAGGCAGACAAAGAACTTCCGACCAGACTGGCGCAAAATACATATGACAATAAAATGCGCAATCTGGTGAAGAAACGTCTGGAGCAGCTTCGAAGACTTTTGAAGGATTATGATGATAATGAAATTGAACAGTTATATACAAAAGAACATCCTGAGAGACAGAAGCTGATTCAGCCAGTGCGACCAACATGGGAACAGCGTTTAAACGAATGGGAAAAAGAAGCGTATAAGGGTAAAGCATTTGCTGAAAATATTCCGGTCATAACAACTGCAAAAGGGGAGCGTGTACGCTCAAAATCAGAGAAGATTCTGGCAGATTATTTTTATCATGCAGGCATTTCGTATAAATATGAGCATCCGATTTTCCTAAAAGGATTTGGTGTAGTTTATCCGGATTTTACATTTTTATCTCGGAAAACAGGAGAAGAAATCTACTGGGAACATGATGGGAGAATGGATGACCCTGAGTATGCAAGAAAAGCTATCAGGAAGATTGAAACTTACGAGAAAAATGGAATTTTTCCAGGACAAAAGTTGATTCTGACATTTGAGACCTTGCAGGATGGATTGGATATGAAGGTTGTGGAGAGTCTTGTAAAGGAATATCTGTTATAGTGTGGATCCCGCTATAACAGATGATTTTGAAAATTATTCGAAGTATCGTAAAATGTTGTTGTGGCTTTGGATTACATAGGTAATAATGCAGGTATGAGTAATATTGTATTTGACTTCGACAAGAATATGAATATACAGAAAACTGAAATCCAAATCCAGAATTAAGGTAAAGGAGACAACATGAGAAAAGAAGCTACGATTGAGCAATGGAAAGAATTGTATGAAGCTGCAACCAGAATAAAAGAAATGAAGCCATAGCATAAATTCTGGGATCTGGATATTATCGGGATACGGGAGGGGAACGAAGACGATACAACGTTTTACAGTATACTGGGACATGGTGGGGATTGCTATGGGATTGTTGTATATGAAGGACTAAACGATTTCATGATGCTTACAATGCAGGAGCAGCTAAATCTGGCGACGGATTATGTTATGTTTTCTCAAAATAACCTGACATGTTATTGGGGCAACAGAGAGGAATCAACGAATAAACAGAGAAAAAATATCAAAGAAATGGGATATAAATACAGAGGAAAGAACCAATGGTTATATTTTCTTCTTTTGAGGCAGGATATTATCCCTATAATCTGAATCAGGATGAAGTTATTCGAATGACTAATTATTTTCTTAATCTGGAATTAGCATTGCAACAATATGAAAGTGTACAGGTTGATGTGGATTTCGAAAAGGGTGAAATGTATTATTTTGAGTTTGGAGAAGATAAAAAGTCATGGAATTTTGGTGCTAAACCACTACCATTTTCATCATTCCAATTTGGAAATCTGATTATTACAGATGAGGAATTGATGGCAGATTTGAAAAAAGTATCAAAATGTAATGCTGTTTTAGAAACAGATATAGCCATTCTTGGAGTTTCGGTGAATGATAAAAAATATCAGCGACCTGCTAATCTGGCGACTTGCATGATCGCGGATGCTAAATCTGGAATGATGCTGAAATGTGAATTGCAGCAACCGGGGGATAATACAATTGCTTCTCTGGCAGAAGAATTGATAGGCTTTATTTTTCGGTGTGGTGCACCAAAAGAAGTGAGAGTGTCGAATATTTTAGTTGAAGCTGGAGTGGAGCAAATCTGTCAGATATGTGGGATTAAATTAAGTCGGGTAAAAAATTTGCCAATTATAGAAGAATTTCGTGAAGGAATGAGGAGATTTATGTAAAGGGGAAAGTTAATTGTACGGACCGGCAGAATATGAATGACTTGGGAAATGGATATGACAGAGCAGGTAAATACAAATTCAGGATAGACCTGTCTAATGAAAAAAGTAAGCGTTGTTCAGCTTTGTAACTACGGTTTGGGAATGACCTGTGGGAGGGAAAGCCTGGCTGCGACCAACAGAAATTCGGGTGAGAAATGACCTGCAAATAAGTAAGTTTGTTAAAAGTCCACGAAAATCACGGCTGTAAATGACTATAGTATGGGAAAGTACATGCAAAGTCAACAAAATCCTTGTAAACTAGATGGTTTGGGGAAGAGTA